>Ga0209101_1000621_pt1 | contig 28732 bp, 22 predicted proteins | sample ConPoolayeCmetaG_FD_185481 | JGI IMG/M metagenome (GOLD analysis project Ga0209101, IMG submission 185481) | Hot spring microbial mat communities from California, USA to study Microbial Dark Matter (Phase II) - Cone Pool mat layer C metaG... ...
GTACTACTTCCTGCGATTTGGCGAACTCTGGGCCTGGCGGGAGACGTAGTGGACGATCCGGCCTTGCCCGTCCCGGAGGGGCCGTGACGCCCGTCAACGGGCCTTTGCGTTCGGCAATTCCCCAGCGCGGCGTTTGGCCACGGCCAAATCTGTGCGAAAACAAGAAAACAGGGAATTCGTGGCATAGGCCTCCAGTTCGTGAACCAAGCCACAGGCTAGAAGCCTGTGCCACCGGGAAAACCGCAATTCGTTCCCGCCGCGTGTTTAGAGCTTATCCCAAAAGTTCCCTCTCCCTCTGGGAGAGGGTTAGGGTTAGGGCAAGCGTGCATCGGGATCGACCTGAAAGAAAGTCGTTGTGATTTCGTCCGCCCTCACTCCCGGCCCCTCTCCCGCAAGCGGGAGAGGGGTGGTTGTGGGATAGGCTCTTAGTGATCCAAGTTTTCCCGGCGACCTTTTCGTCCTCGTCCACCGGAGACTCCGTTAGAGCTGACCCCCTAGTCTGGTCTACCGAATGCCGCCTGTTCGTGGCAAGTGTGAATCGGTCTACCCCTCGGCTGGCAAACTAGGTAGAATTTGGGACTTTATTCCCGCTCCTACGGTTTCGAGAGACGGTTCCAGCCTCGCGCGGGCGTTTTCGGGAGGACGGCCGGCTAGCGGAACTGAGCGGCGGTGGTTTCCTCTTAGCGAGTGACACCTCGATATGTTGCGTTTTTGGACGGCGGGCGAGTCGCACGGCCAAGCCCTGGTTGCCATTCTTGACGGGTTTCCGGCAGGGGTCGCGGTCTCGGTTGCCGAGATCGATGCGGAACTCGCGCGTCGCCAAGGGGGATATGGCCGTGGCGGACGACAGCGTCTTGAACAAGACAAAGTCGAGATCCTCAGCGGTCTGTGGCGGGGGCAGACTATCGGCAGTCCGCTGGCCTTGGTGGTCCGCAACCGGGACTACAAGATCGAGCGGATGGAGGACTTGGATCGGCCTCGACCAGGACATGCCGATCTGAGCGGGGCCATGAAGTATCTGGCTCCCATTCGGGCGGTGCTGGAGAGGGCGAGCGCTCGGGAGACGGCCGTGCGGGTGGCGGCGGGGGCGTTGGCCAAGCAGCTCCTGGCCCCGTTTGGCATCACCGCCTTCGCTTATGTCGCCGAGATCGGACCCATACGAATCACGCCGAAGCCTGGGCCCCTCGCCGAGCAGCGGGCCTTGCGCGACGCCAGCGATCTTTACACGCTCAACCCGGATCAAGACGAGGAGGTCAAGACCCTGATCGATCGCTGCCAGAAGGCCGGTGATACGCTTGGCGGGGTGGTGGAGGTCCGGGTCGAAGGCGCGCCCTTCGGACTTGGTTCCCACACTCAGTGGGACAAGAAACTCGATGGACGCCTGGCCCAGGCCGTGATGTCGGTTCAGGCGATCAAAGGGGTGGAAATCGGGCTGGGCTTCGAGGCCGCCCGACGCCGAGGCTCCGAGGTCCACGACCCGATCCGCTACGATCCTGCTCAGGCCTCCACGAATACCTTGGGGTATGTCCGGCCGACGAATCACGCCGGCGGCATCGAGGGCGGGATGAGCAATGCACAACCGATCGTGGTCCGCGCGGCCATGAAGCCGATCAGCACGCTGGCGCGGCCGTTGGAATCCATCAATCTCAAGACGAAAGAGCCCGAGACGGCCGCCTACGAGCGGAGCGACGTGTGCGCGGTCTCGGCGGCCTCGGTGATCCTGGAGAACGTCGTGGCCTTGGAAATCGCCCGGGCCATGGTCGACAAATTTGGCGGCGACAGCCTGGCCGAAATGCAGGCGCGGTGGACGCTGTTTCATCGGATGGCGGCGGAGCGATGATTCGACTCCACGACAGGACGCGGCGACGGATCGCCTTGACGATCTTTTTCGCGTTCGGGTTGGCCCCGGCGGTGGCCATTTCGGCCTGGGGCCTGTGGTGGCGGTCCGCCCGGCACGTCGCGTGCGAGGCCCAACAGCTCGGCTGGCGTTTGGGGATGGTGGCGTCGCTTGGGGGCGTGCGCCATCCAGCGCCGGGCGAGTTGATTTACGACGACGTCTGGCTCCGCGAGCCTGAGGGACGGCAGCCGGTCTTCCGTTGCCGGAAATTGGAGGTCCGCTGGGAAGACCCGCCGGCCAAGGACCAGCGGCCGATGCTTCGGGTGGTCTTGTCGCGCCCCGAAATCGCGGCCTCCCATTGGCGAGAAGTCTGGCATCTTGTCGATCGGCTGCTCACCGGACGCATGGACGCGGCAGGGCTGTCTGCCCGACTTGTGGCCGAACAGTTGAGCGTGGTCGGATGCCAGCCTGCGCACGTGATCGAACAAATCGACGTTCGTGTCGATGCACGAACGGAGGGAACTTGGGTGGACGCTGTCTTTCGTCCCGCGGGCGAGGCCCACGCCGAGCCTGCCCGACTCCTCATCATCCGCAACCGCCAACGAACCCCCGCCGTGACCGGATTCGAACTGGACACGGCCAACACGGCCTTGCCCTGCGGACTGTTGGCCGTGGCGATGCCCGGGTGGGACGCTGGGGGAGCTGGCTGCTCGTTTCGCGGCACGTTGCGGGTCGAACTCTCGCCCGACGGTCCGAACGGCGAACTCGACGGCCAATTCCTCGGCGTGGATCTGGAGACCCTGGTTGCCGATCGCCTGCCGCACCGACTAAGCGGCGCCGCTGACCTGGTGATCCAACGCGCCCGTTTCCGCCAAGGTCGGCTGGTCGAGGCCGCAGGCTCGCTGGTGGGAGGGCCAGGGGTGATTGGCCGTTCGCTGCTGGAGGTCGCGATTCAGCGACTGGGAATGGCCGGAGGGGGAGGGATCGATCGGGCCGACCCCATCGTGCCCTATGATCGTCTGGCGGTTTGGTTCGCCTGCGATGCGAAGGGAATACGCTTCCGCGGACTGGCGCCGAGCGGGGCCCCGGGCACGTTGCTTTTCAGCCGGGCTGGGGTTCTTCTTAGCGAACCCAACGCTTCGGAGCCTCCAATCCCGCTCGCTTCCCTGGTTCAGGCACTGGTCCCCGAAGCCGAGGAACTCGTACCCATCGCCCGACACGACAACGGCCTGCTCCACCGCCTGCCCGTCTCGAACCCCACGATACCCTCGCTGTCAGACAACCCCTTGCGCTGACCTCGTTGGACGAAAAGGGGCATTCTACTTTTCCGGGCTTTGGGAAAGGAAACTTTCTATGTTTCCACGTTTCCCGCCCTTCGTTCTACTTTTCCGAAAAAGTAGTATGTCTCCTCTTCCTTCAAGAAATAAAAGTGGGGGCCTTTGACGAGCCATCTCCCACGATGGCTTAACCGAATGGCAAGGGCAAGGTAACCATTCGGCGAACAGGCGTCAGAGGCCCCACGGGCCAGCCTCGCTGAAATGGACCTTTTCAGGTCGCGAATGCTCTTTTATAGACGCACGTCGCGTGCCAATTGCGGGAGGAAACTCCACGCGGCCTCTCTTGTGGAATCACAAGACTTTGCGCAGCAACGAGTTATCGCACGATCTCGGCGATTGAAAATCGCTCATGCCGGGGGCCGTCTGGCAATCGGGCGACTGTAGCATTATGCTTCAAATGCAGCAGATCAGCGCGGCAACGCCCCAGGGCGCACGTCCCGATTTCTGGTTTCCCTCCGCGAAGCCTCGCTGGCGCTGCTTACGAAGCCGCCCGATGGAACCCCCTACTCCGTTGTGCATCGAGGTTTGTCGGCAGAGGCTGGTCCACCGGGCCATGGCGACGACGTTCACGGCGACGGTGGTCCACGACGACCCGGGGTACGTCCGGCAGGCGGTTGCCGCGGCCTGGGCGGAATTGGACCGCCTGGAAAGCCTTCTCAGCGCTTTTGTCGAGTCGAGCGACATTTCGCGGCTCAACGCCTCGGGGCCTGGGCAGAGCACGGCCGTGCACGCAGAGACTTGGGCGTGCCTCCGCGTGGCGGAGGAGCTTCGGGTTTGGACTCAAGGGGCGTTCGACGTGGCCCATGGATCGCGCGGCCCGTGGTCCCCCCGCCCGCGGCTTGAACTGGACGACTCGCGACCCGCCGTCCGACTGTTGGAACCCGGCGTTCGCTTGGACTTGGGGGGCATCGGCAAGGGGTTCGCCTTGGACCGCATGGCGGCCATCTTGGCCGATTGGGACGTAACGACTTCGCTTCTGGCGGCAAGCTCCAGCACGCTGCTGGGGATCGGAACCCCTGCCGGGGCTGAAGGGTGGCCAGTCCTTGTGGGACCTGAGAAACAACCGCGGAAGGTCTTCCTGAAAGATCGGGCCTTGAGCGGTTCCGGGGTTTCCGTCCGCGGAGGCCACATCGTCGATCCGCGGAGGGGCGTGGGTGTCGTCCGGCCGTTCCGTGCCTGGGCCGCCGCGCCTTCGGCCGCCGTGGCCGACGGTTTGTCCACGGCGTTCATGGTGATGAGCGAAGGCGAGGTCCGCGAATTCTGCCGCCGCCACCCCACCGTTGCCGGTTGGCGGCAGGAAACCGGCGATGACGACGTGGGCTAGCCTCGCCGACCCCTGCGGCCAAGGCCATGCGACGGCGGAACGGCCGCCGCGTTGTGCCCACGCGCCGCTTCGCGCCCAGTTTCCGCGGACTTCGGCACGCTGCGCCGACTATTCGACGGTCACGCTCTTGGCGAGATTGCGGGGCTTGTCGACGTCGCAGCCGCGGGCCACGGCCATGTGATAGGCCAAGAGTTGCAAGGGGATGATCGACACGATCGGCTGAAGGTACTCGGCCACGGCGGGAATCTCGATCACGTCGTCGGCCACGCGGGCCGCCTGGCGATCCCCCTCGCAAACCACGGCAATGACCGGGCCGCCGCGGGCCTTGATTTCCTGCAAATTCGACATCACCTTGTCGTACACGGCGTCGCGCGGCATGAGGAACACGCTGGGCGTGCGGGAATCGACCAGGGCAATCGGCCCGTGTTTCATTTCCGCGGCCGGGTAGCCTTCGGCGTGGATGTAACTGATTTCCTTCAGCTTCAACGCGCCCTCCAAGGCCGTGGGGAAATTGAACTGCCGGCCCAGATAGAGGAAATTCTCGCACTCGGCGTACTTGAGCGCGATTTGGCGGACCTGGGCGTCGGTGGCCAAGGCGCGGGCCACGTGGTCGGGAAGCTCCTCCAATTCGCGGAGGATGCGGAGTCCGGCCTCGAAACTCAGGTGTCGCAAACGGCCAAAATACAGGGCCAGGAGGGCCAAGACGACGCATTGCGACGTGAATGCCTTGGTCGAGGCGACCCCGATCTCCGGCCCCGCGTGCAAGTAGACGCCCCCGTCGGCCTCCTGGGCGATCGTGCTCCCGACCACGTTGCAGATGGCCAGGGTGGGAAACCCCTTGCGACGCATCTCGCGGAGCGCGGCCAGCGTGTCGGCCGTCTCGCCGCTCTGCGTGATGGCGAAGACGAGCGTGTTGGGGTCCATGGGCGGATTGCGGTAACGGAGTTCGCTGGCGTATTCGACCTCGACGGGGATTCGGGCGAGGGCCTCGATCTGATGCTCGCCCACCAGGCCGGCGTGCCAACTCGTCCCGCAAGCCGTCACCACCATGCGGTTCACCTGGCGAAGTTGCTGCGGGGAAAGGTTTAGCCCCCCGAGTTTCGCCGTCGCCGCGTCGTGGTCCAAGCGACCGCGCAGTGCGTTGCGAATCGAGTCGGGCTGTTCGTAGATCTCCTTGAGCATGTAGTGGGGATAGCCCCCCAGTTCCACGTCGCCGGCCGCGAGGTCCAGCACGTGGATGTTGGGCGAAACGGCGCCCCGATCCCGATGCACCACGCGAAGCGATTCGGCCGTCACCAGCGCGACCTCATGGTCGGCCAGATAGACGATCTTGTCGGTGTAGCCGGCCAAAGGCGATACGTCGCTGGCCACGAAATGCTCGCCAGCGCCGACGCCAACCACCAGTGGACTTCCCAGCCGCGCGGCAACGATCACGTCGGGATGGCCGCGAAACACGACGGCCAGGCCGTACGTCCCCTGCAACTGCATCAGGGCTTCCTGGGCGGCCGCGATCAGGGCCCCGTGATCGTGGCCATTGGACCCACGGTCGACGCCGTGGCGCCGCAGGCAGTCGGCGATCAGGTGCGCGATCACCTCGCTATCGGTGGCCGAGCGGAAGACATAGCCTTGGGCCTCGAGCCGGGCCCTGAGCGTCTGGTAGTTCTCAATCACCCCATTGTGGACCACGGCGACTTCGCCATTTCCACCCAAATGGGGATGGGCGTTGATGTCCGTCGCCGCGCCGTGGGTAGCCCAGCGGGTATGGCCGATGCCAATCCGACCGGTTAGCGGGCACTGGCTCAGAAGCGATTCGAGTCTGCTGATGCGGCCCGCCGACTTGACAACCTGGATCGCTTCCGAATCCCCTAGGATCGCAACCCCTGCACTGTCGTATCCGCGATACTCCAGCCGGTGGAGTCCCGTCAGCAAAAAGTCCACCACGGATGGTGCGCCGACACACCCTACAATTCCACACATGAGACGGATCCTCCGTCGAACTTATGCGGGATCCCTGGCTGTAGTGTAGCAAAAGATCCCTTGCCGGGGATGGGCAACTTGGGGAACAAAGAAGCTACCCAGCAGGGGCTTGAACACGGTATACTCGGCTGGATTACCCTTCCTGGGAATTGGATTGAGAGCTGTTTTGTCCTGTATTCTCCCCGCTTGCGGGAAAGGTGCGGTGAGCGAGGCCACCGTGTAATTGGCCATTGGTGGGGTGTTCTTTCCTGTCGGTATTTACGAAGCGCGGCGTCATGGCATCGAATGGCTCGTCTCCGCCGGGATCTCCTCGCAGTTGGGTTGTCATCCCGGCACGGTTGAAATCGACGCGGCTTCCGCGGAAGCTCCTGCTGCGAGAAACCGGCAAGTCGTTGATCCAGCATACTTACGAAGCGGCGCAACGGGCGGTGAAGCCGTCGGGCATCTGTGTTGCTTGCGACGATGAGGAGATCTATGCGGAGGTGTTGTCCTTCGGCGGGCGAGCAATCATGACCGACCCGAATTGCGCCTCGGGCACGGATCGAGTCGCCGAAGTTGCCCGGCGGATGCCGGATTGCGACATCATCGTCAACGTGCAAGGCGACGAACCGGAGATCGCCGGTTACGCCATTGATTTGGCCATCGAATTGCTCGAAAACGAGCCGAAGGCGGTCATGTCGACGCTGGCGACGCCCATCCGATCCCGGCGGCAGTTGGAGGACCCTGCTTGCGTGAAGGTCGTGTTCGACGCGAGCGGTCGGGCGATGTACTTCAGCCGCAGCCCGATCCCCTTTCCCCGCGAATGGGACGACGCCCTGCTCACCGCCAGGCCGCCTTCTTTCCATCAGCACGTGGGTCTTTACGCCTACCGGCGCGAATTCTTGCTTCAGATCCCAAAGCTTCCGCGCCCAGCGATCGAGCGGATCGAGAGCCTGGAGCAACTGCGGGTGCTTTACGCCGGATACCCGATCCTCGTGGGGGTCATTGATGAGCCGAGTTTCGGGATTGATACCCCGGCCGACTATGAAGCCTTCGTCCGCAAATGGACAACTCGGCCCGCTGGATGACGCTTTATCGCATCATCCAATCGCTTGATCGCATGGCGACCGCTTTCGATCGCGAAGGCTGCGGCTTAAAATGGTGTTTGCGGAAGGGGCACGAAGCGCCTTAAGTCGCGCATCAGGACGAGAATCGCATGACCAAGCACATTTTTGTCACCGGCGGGGTGGTAAGCTCCCTCGGTAAGGGGTTGACCAGCGCCTCGATAGGGATGCTTCTGGAGCGTCGGGGCCTTTCGGTTCGCATGCAGAAGATCGACCCCTATCTTAATGTCGATCCCGGCACCATGAGTCCCTACCAGCACGGCGAGGTCTACGTGCTGGACGACGGCAGCGAGACCGACCTGGACTTGGGCCATTACCAGCGATTCACCAACAGCCCTCTGACGCGCGACAGCAACTACACCACCGGCCAGATCTATCTTTCGGTGATCAACAAGGAGCGCCGGGGGGAGTTTCTGGGCCAGACCGTGCAGGTGATTCCCCACATCACCAACGAGATCAAAAGCGCGATCTCCAAATTGGACGGCGACGACGTGGACGTGGTGATCACCGAAATCGGAGGCACCGTCGGCGACATCGAAAGCCAGCCCTTCCTCGAGGCGATCCGGCAGTTCGCGCTCGACATCGGCAAGGAAAACTGCCTCTACATCCATCTGACGCTCGTGCCGTATCTGAAGGCGGCGGGGGAGTTGAAGACGAAGCCCACGCAGCACTCGGTGGGCCAGTTGCGCCAGATCGGCATCCAGCCCGACATCCTCATTTGCCGCACCGAACGGAGCCTGAGCCGCGACGAGCGGGCGAAAATCGGCCTGTTCTGCAACGTGCCGGTCGATGCCGTGATCGAGGAAAAGGACAAGGACTTTTCCGTCTACGAGGTGCCCATCAGCCTGGTGGACAACGGCCTCGACGAGTTGATCGTCCGCAAGTTGGGGCTGAAGGCCGGCAAGCTGAAGTTGGAAGACTGGCGCGAGCTGATCCACCGCCTGCGCAATCCCGAGCACGAAATCAGCATCGCCGTGGTCGGCAAGTATTCCGAACACCGCGACGCCTACAAGTCGATCTACGAGGCCCTCGATCACGGGGGCATCGCCCATCGGGCCCAGGTCCGCATCCAACGGATTCACAGTGAATTGGTGGAGCGGGAAGGACCGGAACGGTTGCTGTCGGGCGTCGACGGCGTGTTGGTGCCCGGGGGGTTCGGAGAGCGGGGCATCTCGGGCAAGTTGGAGGCGATCCGCTTTGCTCGCTTGCGGGGCATTCCGTTCTTCGGGATTTGCCTGGGCATGCAATGCGCCGTGATCGAGTTCGCTCGGAACGTGCTGGGACTCGAAGACGCGCATTCGACCGAGTTCGACAAGAACTGCCAGCATCCGGTCATCTGCCTGCTCGACGAACAGAAGTCGATCACGAACCTCGGGGGCACGATGCGATTGGGCGCCCACCCGGCGGTGCTCGTGCCAGATAGCATCGTGGCCCGTTGCTACGGAACGTTGCACATCTCCGAACGGCATCGGCACCGGTACGAATTCAACAACGCCTATCGCGAACAATTCGTGGCCCGAGGAATGGAGGTGATGGGCACCAGCCCCGACGGCGGACTGGTGGAGGTCATCGGGTTGCCGTCCCACCCCTGGTTCGTGGCCGTCCAGTTCCATCCCGAGTTCAAGTCGCAGCCCACGCGGCCGCACCCCTTGTTTGCCGGTTTCATCGGCGCGGCGATCCAGCATCGGGCGGATCGAACCGCGGACAAGGCGAAGGGCGCGCCGACGGCGTCGCCAGGCCGCGACAAGGGGGATTCCGACCGCAGCCAGGCCGCGACTTCAAGTGCATAGGAGTGCATAGGAGTGCATAGGAGTACCGAAGAGGAGGTTCTTGCGCGATGAATGAAGATTCCGGTCCGGCGAAGGACAAGAAAATCATCGTTGACGAGGATTGGAAAGCCCAAGTCGAGGCCGAAAAACAAGCGGCAGCGGCCCAAGCGCAGTCCCGCGGCGCCGGCCAGCGACGAAAAGGGCCTTTGCCCCCCGCCTCGTTGAGCCTCCTGGCAAGTTCCTTGGGGATGCAGGCGATGATCGCCATGGGGCTGGTTGCCGGGCCCGACGGAGAAAACCCGGAAGTTGACCTCGACGAGGCCAAGCACGCAATCGACTTGCTCGATGTGCTTTGGCAGAAAACCGAAGGCAATCGCACCGCGGAGGAAACCGCGATGATGGACCACCTGCTGCATGAATTGCGGCTGGGCTTCGTCACGGTCCAGGAACATCGCAAGGCTGGCTCACGCATCGAAATCGTCTGATCCGGCGGACGATTCCGTCTCGGGCAAGTGCCTTGTGATGCGGACGCGATGGAATAGATCGGCGTGCGATTGCTCGAACTCGGCCAAGTCGAGCGACATCACCAGCTCCTCGTCGGTCTCGGCGAAGCGGCGCGCCTCAAGACTGGCGTCCAGGCGGTAGCCGAGTTTTTCCAGGACGCGGCGGGAAGGCAGGTTGTCGGGAATCACCGTCGCATAGACGCGGGCGAATCCAAACGCCCGCAAGGCCGCGACGTGCATCAGTGCCGCAAATCGCGTGCCCAGCCCGCGATTCTGCCGCGACCGCCGCCCGATCAGAATGGCGAATTCCGCTTCCGCCCCCGCGATGTTCCGAAAGTCCGCGTCGCCGATCAACTCGCCGTCCTGCTCCAGCAAGAACAATCGATCGCCCTTGGCGCGCGAGCCTTCGTACCACGCCGCCACGTCGTCGGCGGTGAACCCGCAAGTATTTGTCATCATCGCCGCATTGTGGCGGTCGTTATAGAACGCCGCCAACAGCGGGGCGAACGCCTGGACCTCGGCCCGCTCGGGTTCGTGGACGCGGAGCCAGTCCTGACCCTGCTTCAATTCAACCGACCAATATCCTTCCGGTAGCATGAGCCAATTGTAATGGCTGTCCGACGCATGTCCACGAGTCGAAACCCGCCGTCCACGGCGGCGCGGGCATGAAACGCCGCAACCCTTCACGGGGACTGGCCCAATTTTCGCGGCGCAGGCGCGCGGAAATGGGACTCTCTCCCTCGGAGCGCACGTTCTGTAAACGGCTTCGAAACGCCCCGCCCGACCGCAAAGATCAGCCGCCCGAGTATTGACGGAACCGAGCCACGGCGTCGGCCAACTCCCGTCGCGGGTCCTCGTCGCCAGCGGAACCGACGGCAAACCACCCATGATAGTTTTGCTCGTCGAGGGCAGCCAGAATGGCCGGGAAATCGACCTCGCCGCGGCCGATCGCCAATGGTTCGCGGCGGAGAAAATCGGCCGCCTCGACGTATTCGATCCACGGCCCCAAGGCGGTCGCGGCCTCCAAGGGCGAAAATCCCGCGGCCATCAGTCGTGCCGGGTCGAAATCAATGGCCATGGTCCGCTCGGGCAACTCGGCGAGCAGGCTGGCAAGCCGGGGGCCGCTGTCCTCGCCGGTTCTCGCCGCCAGGATGGCCCCCACCCGATTGCCATGCCGTCCAAGATCCTCGAGCACCTCGCGGAGCATTTGCCGATCGGCCGAATTCTCTTCTTCGGGCAGGGGACCGATCGAGTTGATCACGAGCGAAGCCCCCAGTCGCGAAGCCAACTCCAGGGCAGCCTTGGTGGCATCGACCCGACGCTCCAGGCCTTCCTTCTCGGCGTACCCATGCCGCGTCATGAAGGCCACGGCCGCGACCCGCAATCCCCGATCGCTCAACATCTTGCGGACCTCGCGAACGCCGGTGCGACTAAGCGTCCGTGGGTTCAGCTCGCCCCGGCCGTCGATCTCCACGGCATCGGCTCGCACTTCCGCCGCCGCGTTCAGCGCCACCGTAAACGGCAAACGCAGTGTGGCGAGCTGCACGCTGATCTTTCCCGTCAATACGTTGGTCAAGGATGATGTTCTCCTCGGGACTAGACGATAGTGTCCAAGAGGGAATCCGCGCTCGGGACGCGCCACCCGGCGGATATCCTACCCCTTGATCGGGTTTGAGGATGATCGCGTTTGTTCTGACTTGCTTGATTGTAATGGACGCACCGGCGGCGTCCACCGGGGACACTGGGCCTGAATGGGCCGGGGAGCTGGCCGGTTGGCCGCGGGACAACATCGAAACGGTCTTCAAGACCGACTTTGGTGAATCGGCGGATTGCGACTTCGACGATTGGCCGGATCAGTGGACGCGGCGATCCGGCCCCGGCTTTCCAGCCTTCAACCGGATTGCCCTGAGCAAGCAGGCGCCGCCGGGCGGGGGAAGATCGCTCCGCATGGAATTGCAGGGCGGCGGGGCGCTGGCCTACAGCCCGCCACTTCCTCTCAACACGCTTTGCGACTACCTGGTCGAGGTCCAAGTCAAGACGGAGGACCTGGTCCACGATCGTGTTTTTGTCTCGCTGAACGTGCTGGATTCGGGTGGAAAGGCGGTTCAGACGTTTTCCTCGGCGAAACTCGCCGGTTCGCCGCAATGGCAGGCCCTGCGACTTGGTCCCGTCTCCCCCGACGCCCCCAAGGCAGCAAGCGGCGTCCTCGGCCTCCACTGCGAGCCTGACGGCAAGGCTGATCTCCGGGGCGCGGCGATGTTCGGGCGGATTTGGGTTGGTCGCCTGCCGCGAATCGCGCTGGGCACGGACTCGTCCCGCGTTTACATCATCGATCCCCAGCGGCCGACGATTCACTGCCGGGTCACGGGCCTGCCGAAGCCCGGCGCGAAGGTCCTTTGCGAATTGAGCGATGCCTACGGCCGCGTGCTTTCGCAAACGTCGCTGCCCCTGACGACCGTTCCCGTGGCTGCCGACTCGTTGAAGGCCGGGCAGGCGACTGGTTCGCCGCCGAAGCCTGGTTCGGAGCTGGTTTCGGGCACGGCGGAATGGTCGCCTCCGCTGCCCGGTCCTGGCTTTTTTCGCCTGCGCGCCGTCCTCGAATCCCATCCCGCGGAACTGCTGCGGCGTGAACTCGCTCTGGCCGTCCTTTCGCCCGATCGAGCGCCGTCACGCAGCCAATTTGGCTGGAGCCTGCACGAGGCCCAAAGGCGCATGTCGGGCGAGACGCTAGCGGCCTTGTTGACTTATGCCGGCGTCGGCTGGGTGAAGTATCCGCTGTGGCTGGAACCCAATCCAAGCGAATCGCAAGTCGAATCGTTGGCGGGATTGGCACGGGAGCTGAATTCGAAAGGGATTTCGGTAGTGGGGGTGCTCGCCCATCCGCCGAGCGATGTCTTGGCCCGCTTCGATCTCGGCCGGGCGCCTTGGGCCGCCGAGGTCTTCGCCGCCTCGCGCGAGGTCTGGTCCGCTGCGCTCGAACGCGCGGTCGTGGCGTCGGCGGGACAGGTTCGCTGGTGGCAGTTGGGCAGCGATGACGACGTCAGTTTCGTCGGTTATCCGGCCTTGGAGACCGTGACCACGCAAGTCAAACGCGAATTGGATCGCGTCGCTCCGGGACTTCATCTGGGGATATGCTGGAAACCGGATCGTCCCCTGCCGTCGTTGGCGTCGCCTCCCCCGTGGCGATTTGTGAGCGTGGCGTTCGACCCTCGGGGGCAGGGAAAGCCTTGGGTCGGCACGGCCACCCCTTTGGGTGATCCGAAGTCGGTTGGCCACTTGTCGCGGCTGGCCTTCGATCGCTGGCTCGTCTTGCGACCGCTTCCCCGAAGCAGACATCCGCTTGATGATCGCGTCCGGGACCTTGTTGAAAAAATGCTGGCCGCCACCTGGGCTGGGGCCGAGGCGGTCTTTGTTTCTCATCCCCTCGACGCCGAAGAAGGATTGGTCAACCAAGACGGCTCCCCCCGTGAGCTTTTCCTGCCCTGGCGGAACACCGCGTTGGCGCTGGCGGGGGCGAAGCCATTGGAGATTTTGCAGTTGCCGGGCGGCAGCAAGGGCCACGTCTTGGTGCGCGACCACGACGCCGTCATGGTGGCCTGGAGCGACAAGCCCACCGAGGAAACCCTGTACTTGGGGGAAAATGTCCGCCACGCGGACGTCTGGGGAGTCTCACGGCCCGTCGTCAGCGAACAGGCGGGCCAACGGATTCGCTTGACGCCTTTGCCGAGCTTCGTGACGGGTTTGAACAGGTCGATCATGATTTGGCGCCGCGGCGTTCGCTTGGAACGCGATCAAATCGCCAGCGTTTTCAATCAACGGCAACCGAACAACCTCGAGCTTCGCAACACGTTGGAGCAGCCAGTCGTCGGCAGTGTCAGGCTGAACACCCCCAAGGGGTGGGGAATCAACCCTGATCGCTTCGAGTTCCGTCTCAAACCAGGCGAAACCATGCGGTACGCATTCGACCTGACTTTGCCAAACGATGTCCTCGCCGGAAATCACGAACTCCAGGCGAGTTTTACCATCGCCAGCGAAACAGGCCCGAAAGGCCCGCGACAAAATCACCGTTTCAACACACCCCTCACCATTCAGGTGGGTGTTTCCAGCATTCGTATGGAGTTTGCCACGCGAATCAATCCACGCGGGGAACTGGAGGTCGAACAGCGGACGATCAACGAAGGCCCGCGATCCGTGGCGTTGCGTTGCGAGTTGTTTGCCCCCGAACGGCAACGGGTGACGATCCAGTTGACTGCGCCCCCCAAAACCCCCACCGTGAGTGTTTACCGTTTACCCAATGGTCGCTCTTTGGTGGGAAAAACGCTCTGGATCCAATCTCAAGAAGTGGGGGGCTTGGAAGTGCTCAATCACCGCTTCATTGCCCAGCCGTAAGGTAAGGTTTTCGAGGGGCCATTGGCGCTAGCAGCACGGGTCAAGCAGTCCGCGTTTGAACATGAGCACCTCGATTCACCTGATCGACGGCCTGGCCCGTCGGGCAGCGCATCTTTACACTCTACCCCATGTGGCGGTACGAGTCCTGGAACTGACCGATCAGCCGCAGGTCGATGCGATTGCCCTTCGCGAATGCATCGAAAAAGACCCGGCCCTGACGACCAAAGTGCTCCGCGTCGTCAACAGCTCCCTTTTCGGCCTCCGGCGTCCCGTCTCGAATCTGAGCCAGGCTCTGGCTTTGCTGGGAACCAACCCGTTGAAACTGCTTGTGCTTGGGTTCAGTCTGCCGACGGGGCTTTTTTCGGGTGTGGCGGCGAACACGCTGGGATGGTATTGGCGGCGCACGCTCACCAAGGCGGTGGCGGCCCGGCGACTGTGCGAAATCCTCGGCCACAGCTTCGCCGACGAGGCCTTCGTGGCTGCATTGTTGCAGGACCTGGGCATGCTGCTGTTGATTCAGGAGTTGGGAGCCCCTTACGCGGACCTGGTCGAGAAGGCCCGCCAGCACCGTTGCGACCTGTTGGCCCTGGAGGTCGCCTCGCTGGGATTCGACCACACCACGCTCACGGCCTTGCTGATGGCCGACTGGGGCTTGCCGAGACCAATCATCGACTCCGTCGCCTGGGAACCCGGCGCGAACTTGGAGGCCGGATTGCCGGCGGGCCGTTCGGACCTCGACCGCGGCGCCCCCCTGCCCGGGAGCCAAAACGGCCGCGACTGCGTTGGCGGCGTGGTGCATCTGGCGGAGTGGATTGCCCGACTCCTCGCCGACGGTCGCGCCGACGCCCTCGATCGGGTGTTGGACATGGGACAACGCGATTACGGACTCAAACCGGAGCAGATCAGCGAGTTGATCGCGTCCCTCCAGGAAGAAGTCGCGGGTTTGGCCGAGGTGCTCTCGCTCGAACTTTCGGAGGGTTTCGATTACCGCGAATTGCTGGCCGCTGCCCACGCCCGGCTGGCGGAGGCGGCCGCCGAAGCCGCTGGAGCGATGTTGCGGGCGGCGGCCTCTCCGAAGCTTGCTGGGGAAGTGCGGTTGGTAAGCGAGGCCGCGGCGCGATGGACTCACCGGTCGAACCGTCCGGTTCCAGCCGAGGCGTCGACCGAATCGTCGCCGCCGCCCCCTAGCGCCGGCGTGGCGTTGCCCGCGCGGCGGCGGGAGGCCGTGGAGGCAAGTTCTGCCGAGGGGATCTCGCCGAAGCGGTGCGCCACGTCGGCTTCGATGGTCCGCGGCGGCGTGCCCCTCCTGGAAGCCCACGGCGCCCGCGGCCCGAACCGTTCTGCCGAGGTCGATCGAGGACTCCTCGGCCACTTGACGGCCGCGGCGTTGGTCTGCCGCCAGGCCCGCTGCCCGCTCAGCCTGCTGTTGGTCGAACTTTCACAATCCGACGAGCTTGTGTTGCATTGGGGTTTGGAGGGGTTCCGCCGGGTTCGGTCGGAGCTTGAGGTGGCTTGCCGTCGCTTGGACCACGCTCCGGCGACGTGCCTAACGCATGGGGAGGCGGGGTTCGCCGTGATCCTCAAAGGATGCGACCGGCAATTGGCCGTGCGCCTGGGCAATGAGCTGATCGAGAAATTCACCCGGGCCTTCCCGCCCGCCAGCATCGATCAACGCGCCCTGACCTCAATCAGCGTTGGCGTGGCCTCCGTCGCCCTGCCCCCAAGGAACTTTCCCGCCCAAGACCTCATCCAAGCCGCCAGTCGCTGCCTCTACGGTTCCCGTTCCTCCGGCGGTGGCGTGGTGAAAAGCATCGAGATTTACTGAGGCCGATGCGTGGAAGGGGTCGGGAGTCTTTTTCCACGGCTCGGTTCACAGGCTAGAAGCCTGTCCCACCGGCTGGGTGGCACGGGCTTCCAGGTGGCACGGGCTTCCAGCCCGTGGCTCGGTTCACAGGCTAGAAGCCTGTCCCACCGGCTGGGTGGCGCGGGCTTCCAGGTGGCACGGGCCTCCAAGTGGCACGGGCTTCCAGGTGGCACGGGCTTCCAGCCCGTGGTTCGGTTCACAGGCTAGAAGCCTGTGCCACCGGAATACTTTGCCGCGAAGAGCCTGCCGGCGACGTCCACCGGCAGGCACGGTCCGCGAGCCATCTTCCTACATCTCGACCCAAGCGCCGCCCTTGCGGCTGCTTTCCACGGCCTTCGAGATGAAATAGACGCCCATTCGTCCATCCTCGACGTTGGCGTACTTCACGCCGTCGTCGGCGAAGGGTTTCCCCTCGTTGTAGGCCCGCACGTCCGCCTCGAAGCAGCGATGCAGGCGAGCGAAGGCGTCGTGGTGCGCCTCGACATGGCCGGAGGGGAGGGTGATCTCGGCGAGCAGATCCGCCGGCACGTTTTTGAGGAAGGCGTCGTTTGGTTGGACGCAGCCGCGCCAGTAGATCAAATCGGGCTGGCCGGGGAGATGGACGACGACCTTTTCGGGATCTTCCTGGGCCCAGCGGAGCGTGCCCTTGGTGCCCACGATCTCGATCCCGCAATCGTTCTTGTGGCCCACGCTGATTTGGCTGGCGCGGATGAGGGCCTTGCCCCCGTTGCTCAATTCGGCGTAGACGGTGAAGTGGTCGTCGAGGAGCCGGTTGGGCAGGAACGTCTCCAGGTGGGCGGAGATGCGGCGGAGTTCCAGGCCGGTGCAATACCGCAGTTGCATCAGGGCGTGCGTGCCGATGTCGCCCCCGCAGCCGCTCGCCCCGGCCCGCTTCGGATCGACCCGCCATTCGGCCTGAACCACGCCCTTGTCCTCCGTCCGTTCGAAGAGCCAGCCCTGGAGATAATAGGCGTCGACCCAGCGGATCTCGCCCAACAGTCCGCTTCGCACGATGAACCGCGAGAGCCGCGAGGTCCAGTGGCCGAGGTAGGTGTGGGCGGTACAGAAGGGGATCTTTTTGGATCGCACCAACTTGACCAGCTCGTCGGCCTCCTCCACGGTGATCGTCAGCGGCTTCTCGCACATCACCGGAATGCCGGCCGACAGCAGCTTCTTGGCCGGATCGAAGTGAACATGGTTGGGTGTGACGATCACGGCATAGTCGATCCGTTCGCCCAACGGCTTCTTCGACTCGGTCTCGATCAATTCGTCGTAGTTCCTGTAGCCGTGGATGGGGTAGGGCCAGTTTTCCGCCTCGCGCAGGGCCACGGCCGGGTCGGGGTGCAACGCGGCGCAGACAACGCGCCGGGTTCCGTCGAAATGGATCGCCCGCTGATGCGGGTGCGCAATGAACGCCCCCGCGCCGCCGCCAATCAAGCCAACCTTCAAAGGACGTTGCGACATGTTTGCTTCTCCAGAACCATGGACTTCAAGGGTGGACACCACCGGTTGTTTCCGCGAATAGGGGAAAACATGACGTCGGACTCGCGCCGCGGGCAGGGCACCCGGCGCGTCCGCCATCCAAGGGGCGCCTCGCCCGAGGCATGGAAAACCACGCCAGCAAGGCTTCCGACGCAGCCCCGTCAAGATACCTTGCCCCGGCTCGATCGAGAAGCCCCCGAAACGGCTTTCTTCGACTTCGGGACTACTCGAGAACCTGCCCTCTGTCGCAAGTGGGATGAGGGGCAGGGGTGAGGGTGGCTAAAATCGGCCGGGTGCAACCAGCCACGGGGAGTCTTTCTTCGAATCGATCCACAAAACTGGGCAGGCCCCTTGACCGGTATAGTTTCAACCCAGGACATTGGAAGGAGCCTCCAGGGTGCTATGATTGCGGGGTGGCCGGAGACTTTGGAGTGGTGAAGCCCTGGCGAGAGGGAGCCTTTCATGGTCTGGACAACGCTGCTGTTCGGCGCGCTTTTCGTCGTTTTGGGGGTGGTGGGCTACTTCGTGGCGGAACCCTCGTTCTGGCCCGTTGCGGTGCCCGGCGCCCTGGGGCTTGCCCTGATCGTGGCCGCTCTCTTGGGAATGAAGCCATCGTTCCGCAAGAACGCCATGCACGCCGCCGTGTTGGCGGCCTTGTTGGGCCTGGTTGGAACCGCCCGGTCGCTTAAGGAACTCGTGGAACGCGTGCTCGACAAGCCGGGGCTGATCATCGAGTCGGCGGCGGCGATCTTGTGCGGGGTGTTCATTTGGCTGGCGATCAAATCGTTCCTCGACGCCCGTCGCCAACCCAGTGCTTCCCCGGCGGGGCCTGTCACGGCCTCGGCAAAAGATGCTTCAACCAGCAACGCCCCCTCGCCAGGGGAGTAATCCATGCCTGGCTCTCGCGCCACGAAGTCCGATCGCTTGCTGAAGGCCCTCTCGGACTACGAGAGGGTGCTGATCGTCACGCACGACAATCCCGACCCGGACGCAGTAGCCACCGGCTGGTCCGTGTGGACGCTCGTCAACAAGCGGTTGGGCAAGGCAGTTCGCCTGGTGGGCGGCGGTTTCATTTCCCGGGCCGAGAACCGCCACATGGTCCAGCTCCTGGAACCGCCCATCGAGCTGCTCGGCGATCTGACGTGCGACGCCCAGACGGCCGTGGTGCTCGTCGATTGCCAGCCAGGCAATCAAAGCTATCTGCTCGGCGAGGACTCGGCCAACATCGTGGCGGTGATCGACCACCACGCCAGTCGCTCGCGGCGCAAGCGGACCGCGTTTTGGGACGTGCGTCCGCGGGTGGCGGCCTCGGCAAGCATCGCCGCGTCGTACTTGCTCGAGCAGAAGATCGAGCCTTGTCGTCGGTTGGCCACCGCGCTGGTTTTCGCCATCCGCACCGAGACCAGGGGCAGCGAAACCCATTACTCCCGGCTTGATCGCCAGGTGCTCCCGTGGCTGATTCGGCTTTCCGATCCCAGCCAACTGGCCGAAATCGAGAGCGCCCCGTTGTCGCTCGAGTACTACGGCGACCTGCTCCTCGCCTTGCAGAACACCTTTCTCTATCAAGACGCGGCGTTTTGCCTGCTTCCGCGGGCGAGCGGCCCGGAAATCGTCGGCGAGGTCGCCGACCTGTTGATCCGCTGCCAGACAATCAGCAGGGTCTTGTGCGGGGCCGCGGTCGGCGGCGACCTTCTCTTGTCCTTCCGCGCCGAACACGAAAACGACGATGCCTCGGTCCTGGCGCGAAAAACCCTGGCTGGCCTCGGCCGGGGCGGCGGACACCGCCATCGGGCCGGCGGCAAAATCCCCAACATCGGCCCCAGGATCACCGAGGACCTCGAAGACCAACTCCGCAACCGCTGGCTGGCGGTCTGCGGCGTCGAGCGGCAACGCGGCGCCCGGCTGGTCGCGCTGCGGGAAATCGTCGAGAACCTCTGAAGTCGCCGCCCGAACCCGGCCCGATCTCCTCGAACCACGTTGCCCCAAGCCGATTCATCGGCGCATCCACCGCGGCGATCACCAGCCGCGCCGCCGCTGGCATCCTCCTCGCGGCCGAGGATGAATCCCTCTGACGCGAAGACGTTTCATTTCGCCGCCTGCGGAGTAGCGACTTTCGCGCGAAAGTTCGGGCTGTTCCCATGGACTACGGCCCCCTGCTACTCGCGGACAAGCCGCTACCGCTTGGCAATGGTTCCCTGATCCGGCATGGGGCGAAGGTGCGGCCGGATCCGGTCGAGGGTCTTCGGCCCAAGCCCGCGGACGCGCAAAAGGTCCTCATGGTCGCGGAAGGGACCGTGCAGCCGTCGGGATTCGACGATGCGTTTCGCCAGGGTCTCGCCGATTTGCGGCAACTGAATGAGTTCTGGCCAATCGGCCGAGTTGATGTCCACTTCAAAGTGGGCGGTTTTTCGCTCGGCCCGCCCCAGTTCGACCATGCCTCCAAGGAGTCCGCCGCGGAGCCCCCACCAAGCGATCGTGCTGAAAAGCCCGAAGAGGACGAACACGGCCACGGCCGCCTGATCGGCCCGCCGGAGCCACCAGACCGGCCTCCCCTCGGGGCGAGGGACGGAAATTCCCGCGGGGTTTTCGATCGGCGGGATTCCGGCCGAGGCATCTTTGCCGACGGTCGTTGGCGTCTTCGCAACCACGGCGCGTGGCTGTCGGCGGCGTAACCCGCCGGTCCGATCCGCTATTCGATGCTCTTGGCCCATCGCGTGTCGCCGTACTCGTCCTCCAGCGTCCGCCTGGCATCACGGGCCCGGTCTTCCTTTTTCAGCGCGGTGAAGACCGCCACGAGGTGAGCGAGGGCTTCGGCGTGGGTGTCGCGATTCTGGGAGTACATCGTGTCGACGCGGAGCAGGGCGAACATGGCGTCCTGGAAGCGGCCGGCCTTCTGTTGCGCAATCCCCAACACGAGAAATGCCTGTCCGAGCAAATCGGCATCGTCCGGATCGGCCTCGGCGATCACCGCGTTGGCAAGCGGGATGGCCTCGTCGCACTTGCCGAGTTGGAGGAGGCACCGGGCCTTGCCGACGCTGGCCAGGGACCGTTGCGCGGCGGCCCGAACGCCCTCCGCCTTGGCGTCGAGCACCCGCTGGAAATACTTCAGGGCCTCGTCGGGCTTGTTTTCAGCCAGAAGGACTCGTCCCATCGCCAGGGAGGCCCGCAACTTGTACTCGGGCCAAGGCGCCTTGCCGAGCGACTCATAGTACTCCCGGGCCCGGGCATATTGCCCCATCGCCACCAGCAGATCGCCGACCGTTTCACTGGCCTCGAAATAGTGGTAGCTCTTGGGGTGGTTGGAGAGGAAGGCCCGCATCCGTTTGCCGGCCTCGGGAATCTCCACTTCGCCTCGCAGGGCCAGCTTTGCGTCGCTCAGCGCGGCGTAGAACTCGATGTCCTCCAGGATTTCCGAACGCTCGACCTCGTCGGTCTTGATGTTCTCCAGGGCCTTGCTGGCCTCTTCGTAGCGATCCGCGGCGATTGCCTCCCGGGCCCGACGCAGCAAGGCAGGCTCTTCGTCGAAGCTGATCGACTCGATCTGGTTGACGGGGATTTTCTTGGCGCCGCCGTCCCGCGAAACGGTGACTTCCAACGGCGACATGGCCGATACGCGGCCTTCGACCTTTCCGTCCACGGTCTTCACCACGTCGGCGACGGCGGCCATCAAGAAGGCCTGCATTGCCAGGACGCACACACCACCGATGCGGATCAGCATCCTCACCGTCCATCTCCTCCGCGTTGGCCCTTGCGGTTTGACGAAATTGCGAAGCGCCTTGGGGAACCCGCCCCCTCGACGCGTTCGAGCGGCGCAGCCGCCGATCACGGGCCTCGACGCCGCGAAAGGAACGCGCGGGGCGCTCAATCGCGGCGGCCAGCGATGGCCTTTCGTTCTCTTGGCGAACTCGTGTTTCTTTCCGGCAAAACCTCGCTCGCCAGGCAAAACTGTCCGAACCGCCCGACGCGCTCAGTGTACCATCCGCAACGCGCGCAAGGCAATCGGCGGTCGCGGGACAAAATCACGATTCTTCCGCGGGAAAACACGAGGGCGAAGGCAGGGCGTTGACTTTCGCGACATCTGCGCGTACCTTCAACCGACGCAACTTTTTCAAAGGACCCACCGAATGAAGCGTGCAAAAATCAGCATCATTGGGGCCGGCAACGTGGGCGCGACGACCGCCTTGTGGTGCGCGGCCGAGGAACTGGGCGATTTGGTCTTGCTCGACATCCCGCAGACGGAGGGGATGCCGCGGGGCAAGGCCTTGGACTTGGCGCAAGCTGGACCTATTGTGGGGTTCGACGCCGCGATCCACGGCACAACCAACTACGACGACACGAGCGACAGCGATGTGGTGGTGATCACGGCCGGCATCGCGCGGAAGCCCGGCATGAGCCGCGACGATTTGCTGGCCACCAATGCCCGCATCGTCACCTCCGTGGCCGAGAATGTCCGCCGAACCAGCCCTCAATCCGTCGTGATTGTGGTGAGCAATCCGTTGGACGCGATGGTGCAGCGGGTGCAACAGGTGACGGGATTTCCGCCGCGGCGCGTGGTGGGTCAGGCGGGGGTGCTGGACACCGCCCGATTTCGCGCCTTCATCGCCATGGAATTGGGCGTCAGCGTCGACGACGTCAGCGCCATGCTCCTGGGCGGACACGGCGACAGCATGGTTCCCTTGGCGAGCTGCTGCGCGGTGGGCGGAATCCCGGTGACGGCCCTGCTGGCACCGGATCGCCTTGCCCAAGTCATCGAGCGCACCCGCCACGGCGGGGCCGAGATCGTCGGCCTGTTGAAGACAGGCAGCGCCTACTACGCCCCCGCCGCCGCCACGGCTCAAATGGTCGAGGCGGTCGTCCGCGACAAGCGGCGTTTGATTCCCTGCGCGGCCTATTGCGACAAGGAGTATGGGGTGGGCGGGTACTACATTGGCGTGCCGGTGATTCTTGGCGCCGGTGGCGTGGAACGAATCATCGAACTGCCCTTGACGGCGGAGGAGCGGACCGCCTTCGAAAAGAGCGTCGCGGCGGTCAGGTCGCTGGTCGAGGCCATGGACCGCTTGATGGCCAGCGACGCCTCCGGATGAAATGCTAGCAATGCTAGCACTCGCGTCGAAAGAACCCAGACAAAATGGAAAAAAACCCATCGACCACGCCAAGGTTCCATCCTGCGCGATCCTCGCTTCTGAAGCCAACGACGTTTTTCTTTTTGTGACTTTTCCATTTTTCCATCCGTTTGCGCTTTTCCCTTGACAGACTCCGCGGCGATGGTTTACAGTTTGGCTTTCGGCTCCGGAAAAACAATCCGCTCATCATCAGCCCGGGGTGTCTTACATCATGAACCGGATTCAGCGTGAGTCCCAGACCGCTTCGTTGAAGCCACGTCGTTCACGCCAAGATGGGTTCGAGCTTCAATCGGCGATGTTTTCCCTGCCCGAGTCCAAGACGGCTCGGGCGATGTTCTCGCCGCTCCACTACGAGCGAAATTATGCGTATCCGCTGCTGATCTGGCTGCACGGCAACGGCGACGACGAACGGCAGTTGATGCGGATCATGCCCGTGGTCAGCATGAGGAATTACGTCGCCGTCGCGCCGCGCGGAGTGGTTCTGGTTGGCGAAGGCGGGCGCGAAATCCACGGCTGGACGCAGTCGCCCGAGCACGTGCTCCAAGCGGAACAGCAAATCCTCGATTGCCTGGACGACGTCCCGCGGCGTTTTCACATTGCGCCCCAGCGGGTCTTTTTGGCGGGTTTTGGCAGCGGGGGCACGATGGCCTTCCGCTTGGCGATGAGTTTTCCAACGCGGTTCGCCGGCGTCCTCTCGGTCGGCGGAGGATTCCCTCACAGCCACTGCCCGCTGCGGCAATGGAACGAAGCCCGGCGTTTGGCGGTCTTCTTGGCGGTCGGGCGCGACAGCCTCGAATACCCGCCCTCCGCCGCCTGCGAGGACTTGCGATTGTTCCATGCGGCGGGCTTGTCGGTAACGTTGCGGCAGTATCCGCTGGGCCAGGAGCTCAGCCCCCAGATCCTCCGCGACATCGACCGCTGGATCATCGAGCAGATCACGTCCGCGACGGGGTCGGCGATCGGCCTGGACCAGCGGTCGATCTGTCCGTCTGACTGACCAACCCGCGGATTCTCACTCACCGGCGACCGGCTTGCTGGCGTCGATGCAGAGCCAGCAAATCACCCCGATCATATAGACCGCCGCGAAGACGAGAAAATTGATCTGGTAGCCGATCATCAGACCGGCGGTGAGGTCGGAGCCGGCGAGCAGTGGGCTGGTCGTGCCCAAACGCGCGGCATGGACCGCTTTGCCGTAGTCGAGCACGAAGCCGCTGATCACGATCGCCACGAAGCCGCCGAAATTGCCGACCATGTTCATGAATCCCGCCACGATCGCCGCGTAGCGGCGTCCGATGTCCTGGCAGGTGGCCCAGGACGAACCCATCGTCAGGTCCGCCGAGAACCCGGCGAACGAGATGGCGAGGAAGAAGGTCAGGGCCGTGGGCATATAAGGGCAAAGCAGAAAGCAGGCCATGCACGCGGCGTGGCCGAACGCCCCGATCGTCTTGCGGCCCAGGCGGCGGCCGAGTCGGCGGACCAGCCAGTCGGTGATGAACCCGCCCGCCAGGCATCCGATCGCTCCCATCCACAACGGCCCGCCCTTGTAGATCGCCCCCAGCACGCTGGTCTTCGCCACGCCGTACTGGTCTTCGAGGAATCGCGGCAGGTAGGTGATGTAGAAGTACCATCCGTAGGCCTGGCAGAAGTACATGACGCACAAGGCCCAAAGGTTCCCGCTCGTGATCAATTTCAGCCAGGGCACGTGGGCATGGCCGGCCTCGGATTCGGCCGCGCTGGCTCGGATGAGGGCCAACTCGGCGGCGTTGACCGAGGCTTTCTTTTCCGGCCGATCGCGGAACCACGCGGCGAAAAACAGGCACCAGACGACGCCCAACGCGCCAAACAACCAGAAGGTGCTCCGCCAGTGCAGCCAACCGCCGAACGTGGCGCCGCTGGAGCCGCCCGGCCAGTGCAATCCTTCGACCAAAAGCGCCCACACCAGCGGCGTCAATCCGCCCATCAACCGGGCCGACATCCAGACGGTTCCCTGGGCCAGACCGCGTTCGTGGAGCGGGAACCAATTGTGCAGTGCGCGGGTAATGTTGGGATAGGCCCCCGCCTCGCCCATCCCGAACAGAAACCGCACGATCGCCAACGTCGTCAGTCCGCCCAGGACGAAGCCCCCGACCTCCATCCCGATCACGCCGGTCACCGCCGTGAAAAACGACCACCACAGCACAATGCGGATGAGCACCTTGCGCGGCCCGATCACGTCGCCAAGCCAACCGGTGGGCACCTCGAAGATCGAATAGGCCAGGGTGAACAGGGCGAAGACCCATTTCAGGTCCGCCTCGCTCTGAAGCCCAAGGTCGTGGATGATGTTCGACTGGCCCGACGAAATGCACACCCGATCCAAATACGTGATCATCGACAGCGAGGCGGTGAAGGCCAAGACGCCGTATCGGACGCGCGTGGGTCTGGCGGCAGGGAGGGGGCTGGGGGCGGCATATTCCATGAGTGCAAATGCTCCTTGGACGGGCAGCGACGGTCAGCCCCCTCCAAGACGGCGTCATGCCGTTTTCCCGCCATCCGGGTTCCACGGCCGCGGGCGGCGTCCGCGCCAGGCAATGCCCGTCTTAGGCACTTCCCGTCTTGAGATCGGCTCGGGATTTAACTCGGCCGCGTCGGCCGAGACCGTGCATCATGGTAGTTTCCGCATTCCCGGCACGCAACGCATTTTCGAAACATTCGCGCAACCACGTTCCCTTGGCCCGTCCCGCGGATCGGGCCGAAGGCCACAAGGCCCGTTACTCCCGCCCATGCGCCGCCAAGGGAAGCATTTGCCGCCGGCTTGACTTCGCCCCCGGACCGGTTGCGGAAAACGCAACCTAGAATTGTTGCGTCCGAGGGAAATTGCGCCGCCGCCCCCAGCCAAGGTCGGCGGAAGCAGCAACCTTGGGAAACCGGTCAAGGGAACGTTCCATGTGGCAGTTCTTCGAAGACGTGTCGCGGTATGTGGATCGCATGAGCCGAGGCGAATGGCTGCTGTTGGTTGCCGCCGTACTCGTGGTCGGCGTGATCTGCATGAGGGGGCTGGGGTCGCGTTCGTCGTATTGACGGGCGGCGCCAAAGCGGAAGTGGAACACAAAAAATCGAGCGATCCAAAACTCGATCGCTCCAAAAGCCCACGGGTTGCAACCCGTGGGCTTGGGTGCAACCCGTGGGTTTGGGTGCAACCCGTGGGCTTGGGCTTGTCCAAACGACGGATGTTCAGCCCGTCGCAGCGGCTCACACCCGCGCCATCAGCCGATTGGCCAGCCGTCGCAGGGCATTGGAAAAATCGGCCCGATCCAGGTGAACGTGCAGCAGGCTCATGCCGCTCGTGTCGGCCCAGGCGCCGCGGAGCGCGCAGTCGAAATCGCCCTCGGTATAGATGTCGTACCCAGTCCCGCCGCCAAGCACCTCGGGCAGCTTGTGATAGGCCCAGGGCCGCACGTCGTTGAACGTCCAATCGCCGGGGTGGAGCAGGCGCTCGGTGCCGTAGCCCTGGTTGTCCAACACGATGATGATCGGCGCCAGCTTGTGGCGGACGATCGTCGAAAGCTCCATGCCGGTCATTTGAAACGCCCCGTCGCCCACCAACACGACCGCGCGAAGGTCGGGCCGGGCGATCATGCAGCCGAGCGCGGCGGGCACGCCGAAGCCCATCGAGGTGTAGTAGGCCGGGGCCAGGTATTCGGTTTGCCGGTGGATCACCAGGTCGCTGGAGGCGAACAGCGCGTCGCCGGCCTCGGCGATCACGACCATCGATTCGTTCAGCGATTGATTGAGCCGCGCGATGAGGCGATGGATGGTGATCGGGGCATGGGGCTGGATTTCGAAGGGCTTGTCGGCATATTCGGGAGGCGGGGGAAGCGGCCGCGGCGGCGCCTGGAGTTTCTCGCCCGCCAGGCCGCGAAGAAAATCGCCCAACTGCACCTCGTGGTAGTGGTGATGGCTGATCCGCAGCGTTTCGCTGGTGGCGTAAATGCACTTGCCCGGATCCAGATTCGCGGTGAAGAGGCCCAGGTTCAAGTCGGTCATGAACGCGCCCAGCAAGAGCACCAGGTCGCTTTCCTCGACGAACCGCGTCACCTCCTCGCGGCCCATCGCCCCCTCGTACAGGCCGGCAAACAGCGGATGCCGCTCGCTGACGACGCTTTTGCCGAGGATGGTCGTGGCGATGGGAATACCCGCCCCTTCGGCCAGCGCCAGCAACTGCTCTTGGAGGCCGAAACGGTGGATCTCCACGTCGGCAATGATGACCGGTCGGCGACTGGCGCGGATTCGCCGGGCCGCCTCGGCCACCGCCTCGGCCAGGGCGTCCGGATCGCTCGTGGGAGCGCTGGCAACGGGCGTGTAGGACGATTCCGGGACGACGTGGACCATGTCGCGGGGCAGCTCGATGTAACCCGGCCGCCGGAAACGCACCACCGCCTCCAGTACCCGGTCGATCTCGCGGAAGGCCGTGGAGCGGTCGGTCAAGTCCGTGGCCGCCACGCACAGGCGGCGAAACACGTCCAATTGCGTTCGGAAATCCTTGACCTTGTGGTGCAGCAGCGGATTGTTGATCCGTTCCTTCAGGCCCGGCGCCCCGCTGATGACAATCACCGGCGACTTCTCGGCGTAGGCCCCGGCGATCGAGTTGCACAGGCTCAGCCCGCCCACGCAATACGTGACGCACACGGCCCCGATCCCGTTGATCCGGGCGTAGGCGTCGGCGGCGAAGCCGGCGCAATCCTCGCGAGTACAGCCGATCACGCGGAGGGGACTTTGATCGAGCTTCGCGTAGAAGGCCAGCACATAGTCGCCCGGCACGCCGAAAACGTGCCGCACGCCGCGCTGGAGCAGTCGCTCGATCAGGAAATCGCCGATGGTTTTTCCCATCGTCGCTGGCGCCGGGTCGGGATTTCTCGCCATGATCCAGGTCCTCCCTTGTTTGATGCCTTGCCACGTGGCCCATGCCAAGACCCGTGGGATTATAGGCCCGATCGGTTGCTGGATTCCAGCGCCGCGCGGTTGGTTTTCAGCCCGATCAAGACGACGAGGGGTCGATGCAAACGATGCCCAAGGCGGTCATGGCCACGCCCGTAATCACGGCTGGCGAAAGCGCTTCCCCAAAAAGGCACACGCCCGCCAAGGCCGCGATTCCCACTTGAGAAGCCGTCACCAGATTGGCGTGGACCGCGGCGATGCTCTGAAGGCTCTTGACGAACGCGAACCACGCGACCGCGTTGAGCATCCCGCCCGCCGCCAGGAGCAACAAATCGTACTGGGAAAACGGCGGAAACCCCTCCCAAGCCGCGCGCCAGGCGCAAACCGGGCCGAGGCAAACCACGCCCATCACCGGACCGACCAGGGCGACGAAGACAAGTGACACGCCCCGGGTCACCGAGTGCCTCACGGCGATGTTGAGCACGCCATAAATGATGCCCGCCATGCACGCGGCCGACGTGGCCAGCCAAAGCGTCCAGGAACCGAGGGCGGCGACCGCTGATGCAAGCCGATCCGGCGGGGCTTGCGTTCCAGAGGTCAACACGCCCACCGCGCCGAGCAATAGCCCCATGGCCACCAGCGACCGGCCCGAAACCCGCTCCTCAAGCACCCATCGACCCAGCGCGGCCGTGGTGACCAGGCTGGTGCACAGCGACAGCGGCACGGCGACGGCCAATCCCACCTCCGCCAGCGACCAGAGCCAAGGAAGCGTCCCCAGCAAGTGGGTCAAGGCGCCAATGGTCGTCAAAACCGCGATAGTTCGCCAACCGGGAAGCACACGCCCGTCCAATCGCCCGCCAAGCCGCGCCCAAACGGCAATCGCCACGAAGGTGATCGCTTCCTTAATCAAGAGCACCCAAACGCGGTCGCAACGCACCGTCAGCGAGCGAAGGCAAATGTTGACCCCGCTGAAGCCGAAAGCTGCGATTACGCAGTAAATGAACCCTTGGGTAAGAAAACGCACGCTATTTCAGATGGGCCTGGCAGACCAACTTCTCAAAAGACCATGTGCCATGTTCCCTCTCCCTGGGGCAGAGGGCGGGGCAGGGG
>Ga0209101_1000622_pt1 | contig 28717 bp, 23 predicted proteins | sample ConPoolayeCmetaG_FD_185481 | JGI IMG/M metagenome (GOLD analysis project Ga0209101, IMG submission 185481) | Hot spring microbial mat communities from California, USA to study Microbial Dark Matter (Phase II) - Cone Pool mat layer C metaG... ...
TAATGGAAGAAGAAGGGGCGGTCGTCGGTGACGGGGCGGATGTCGTAGGCGTAGTCTGCCACAAAACCATGAGGGTCAGCCAGCAGGCCGCGGGACCCAAGATAGTCAACCGGCTGTGGTGAACGGAAATAGCGGTTAACCTCCTCACGGGAAATAGCAGGAAGCCATACCAGATCGTAGCCCCGCTGGGCGGCAAAGTCACGAATGGCATTCTGTTCCTGCACCGTAAACGGTTGCCTGCTGACTACAAATGTGATCGTGCGCAACGAACGCAGTGCCGCGATGTGCTCGGCTGGATGCTCAACGCCCTGCATCTGCAATGCCTGTTCGATGGTTGCCAGCATACGCAGCGACTCAACCGGTGGAGTCTGCACCCAGCGTGTCAATACCAGTATTCCGCCTGTATCAAGCCGATTCAGATAATCACCGACAGCCTCTACCGTGTAACGGTAGTCTTCGCTGAGGCTGTATGCCCCAGAGGTGACCGGATAAAAAGGATCGCTAAGCGCGATCAGGATAATCGGATACAATTGCCGCGTGCTCCGCACAAATGTACGCCCCTCCATCGTAACCACTTGGACACGCGGATCACGATAGAGGCCGCCGCTGAAATCAGCATAGGGACCTTGCAACAGGGCCGCCACTACCGGATTACGCTCCACAACCGTGACTGAGCGTACACCGCTGGCCAGCGCCATCAATACGTTCCATCCGCCGCCCGGCTCAAGCACAAGCATAGCAGGAACACCCGGGCGCAACACATGAACCACAGCCTCCGGAACGTTGTTGGCAAGCAGACGGGCCAGCTCGTCAGTCGGGGCAAGCGCTGTGATGGCTACCGCGCTGTTACCGTCCAGCATCAACCCAGCCTGCACTGGCGGATGGGGCATCAAAGTATTCTGACTGAGGCCGGGAAATTGATGGATACTGCTACTCTCCACGACGTCTACCCGTGCCTGCGTACTCCACTGCGAGAAGGTATGGCGTGCATCCGGTGCAAGCAGAGCCTGCGCCAGCCCCTTATAAGGGGATAACCGAAGGCCAACCCAAGCAGGATGCACCACAGCCAATATCACGAGGCCGCAGATACACACAACACCTGCGATTAGAAGGCCAATGTGTTTTCCTGACCAGCGTTTTTGCAAGGCAGGAAGCGAAAACAATCCTCCCGCCAGTAGCCCTGTAGCGGCGCTAAGAAACAAAGTTCCCTCGCCGCCGACACTGGCCAGCAACGGCAGTGCCAGTATGCATCCCGCCGCCGAGCCGGCTAGGTTGGCCGCGTAAATGCGATGCAGTGCAACCGGATGTGCGGCCAGCAGTCCTCCAATTGCCAGCCCGCTGAACAGGAAAGGGATCGCCGGCCCAACAAAGGTCAACAGGAGATAGAGTAACTGCCTGCGATCCCACGCAATGGCATATGAATCAAAGGGGATTAGATTAAGTATTGCATAACTTGCCAGCACAGAAAGGCCGAAGGCAGTCCCCCAGAGTGCCGGCCATTTTGCCAGTTCTGGCTGTACGCTCAGTAGCGAGCCTGCCGCGCCAGACCCAAGCAAAGCTAGGCTGATGACCATAAAGGCAAAATGGTAAAACTGGACAACCGCAAACAAGCGCGTCAATGCCAGCTCGAAAGCAAGCATGGCCGCTGAAAGGATACCTGTAGCCGCCAGCGTAGTAACCGAAGCAATCCGTTGGCCGTTCATCTGACTCTACACCATTTTCTCTAGGAGACACATGACATCAGGGCGGGTTAACCGAGAAGGTTACAATGTCGCTTCTGACCACCTCACCGCCCGCCGTTGTCCCGACGGCATACACCCTATGCTGTCCAACCTGTAAAACCCACCATGTCTCGAAAGGCGCCTCGCTGATCAATGCCAGGGGGGTCTCATCGAGATAGAATGTCACGTCACGAAACCCTGCCGGCGCGGCGGCTACAACCCGTATCCGCTGGGAGCTAAGGGGTAAACCAGCGTCAATTCGATAGACGGTGTGAGCTTCAGGCGAGATAATGAGCAGTCTGTCTGGTGTCTGGGAGGACTCTCGTGATACAAAATTATCTGGCAGGATCGGCAAGCCTTCGCGGCGCGCCCAATCTTGCGCCTCAGGCGGCAGAGCAAGGAAGAGACGCTCTGCGCGGCGTTCGGGAGGGGTTAGATCATTGGCTGGCAGACCTGTTGCCAGATCAATTTCGATGCGGCGGTAGAATGTGTCGTGATCTGTAGGCTCTGTGCCCTCAATAAACCACTCAAGGCGGGTATAGGGACAGTCAGGCGTCGGCAACAGGCCAGAGAGTGAACAGACTTCAACCTGCACCAGCCCATCCGGGCGCACGAACTGCATCTCTGGCTGGCCAAGTAACACGGCACGCATAAAGTCATGCCAGATCGGCCCAGCGCCGCTTACCCCGCTGATGTTGATCATCGGATCATTGTTGGTATTGCCCACCCACACTCCTACCACCAGGTTAGGCGTATACCCGACGGTCCAGTTGTCACGAAAGTCAGTAGTTGTGCCCGTCTTGACTGCCGCCGGGCGGCCAATCTGCAAGATGCTGTGTGTGGTGAAGGTCGGTGCACGGGCTAAGTTGTCGCTCAAGATATCGCTAATCAGCCAAGCCACACGCGGGTCCATGACTTGCTCACCCAAGCCGGAGTCCTGCCTGAAGATCACCTCGCCGGACGCATCCTTGATTTCGAGAATCATGATCGGACTGACTGCACGTCCTCCATTAGCAAACGCGGCATAGGCGCTGGTCAGCTCCAGCAGACGCACTTCGCCACCCCCCAGTGTCACAGACAGGTCATAATCAGAAGGATTGGCAAAGGTGGTGATGCCCAGCCGTGCCACGAACCGGAATAGACTATCCAGTCCGATGGTGTCGAGGGCGATCACCGCCGGGATGTTGTAACTCGAAGCCAGTGCTTCACGGGCTAACACCGGCCCATGTTCACGGCGGTCATAGTTGACAGGCGTGTAGGCAAATCCCTCTTGGGTGACAAAGGAAGTGCGCACATCAAGGATCATGGTGGCAGGTGTCCAAGGATCAGGGCGCGTTGGATCAAACGCCACCGCATAAGTAAACGGCTTCATTGTCGAGCCGGGCTGACGTGGGGACAGCGCCAAGTTGACCGCCCCGCTGATGGCCGGGTCAAAATAATCCGGACTTCCCAGCATCGCCAGCACCTGCCCGGTATGCGGATCGAGAGCAACCAGCGCCGCATTATGGGCATTATGCGGAGGGTCGCCGGGCTGGGGGGTGTTAAGCCGCTCCAGTTGCCGCCGGGCAATGCTTTCTGCCGTATACTGCCAGTCCAGATCAAGGGTGGTTCGAACGACAAGGCCGCCGCCATACAAAACCTCAGGGGGCAGGAGCTGTTCAAGTTGCGCGTAGACTGCCATTACAAAATGCGGCGCCTCAATCGTATAACGTTCCGAGGCGAAGGCAAGCGGCTCACGACGGGCCGCTTCAGCCTGTCCGGCGCCGATGTAGCCATTCTCAACCATCAGGTTCAGCACAACAGCCTGCCGCTCTCTGGCCGCCTCTAGATCAGAAAGAGGATCATAAACAGCAGGCGCCTGCGGCAGGCCGGCCAGTAACGCACATTCGGCTAGATCGAGTTCCTCTACTGACTTGCCAAAATAAACCCGCGCGGCGGCGTCAATTCCGTAAGCCAGATTCCCATAATAAGTCTGGTTGAGATAGAGAGCTAGTATCTCATCTTTGCTGAGGTGTTGTGTCAGCCTGTAGGCTAGGATACTCTCACGAAGCTTGCGAGCCAATGTACGTTCGGCCCGCTCTTCAGGATCAAGGAGCAGGTTACGAACGACTTGCTGGGTAATCGTGCTCCCCCCAGAGATAACTTCACCTCCCTGCAAGTTGATCCAGATAGCCCGCAGGATACCGCGCAGATCAACTCCCGTATTGGTATAGAAATTGGCATCTTCGGTAGCAATAGTTGCCTGACGACAGGCCAGAGGGATTCTCTCCAGGGGCACAACTGTATTGCGCCCCCCTTCCTCACCGATGACCTCATACAGCCGCCTTCCATACCGATCCACAATCTGGATTGAGGGCGTATGCAGTCCGGCCTCCAGATTATCTAGGGAGGGCAAGCCTGCAAAAAGCGGGGTATAGATGAGTATGCCGGCTCCAGATGCCAGCAGGGCAGCCAGAATGACTATACCGTAGCGCAATCGGCGGATATGCTGTCTGCCTTTCATAGCCGCATTGTACCACCAACGGCCCTCTCCAGTTGCACCCAAGCTTGACATTCCCTCACAAGAATATACCCCGTTGTGCCCTCTGATGGGTTGTGGGGCGCTTGGCCGTCGTCAACACTACAGCTATACTTCGGCACATGACTCATACACAGGACGCCGAAAATACAACCATCTTGCAGGAGGGGACACCCCTCTCAGGCCGCCAGATCGCACAGGCAACAGGCCTGGTGATGGCTGGTTTTATCCTCAGCCGCCTGCTGGGGCTGGTACGGGATGCAGTCATTGCCGCTGTCTTTGGCGGCGGACAGTTGGCCGACATATACTTTACCGCTTCGCGCCCCCCCGAAACGATCTTCTTCGTTGTTGCCGGCGGTGCGTTAGCTTCTGCCTTCATCCCCACCTTTGTCAGCTATCTAGCGGCAGAGAGACAGGACGATGCTTGGCGTCTGGCCAGCTCAGTGACTAATCTCATCTCATTGATCCTGATAGTCATTTCTGCGCTGGGAGCGATCTTTGCCAAGCAGGTTGTGGCAACCATCTTGGCACCGAGTTTTGACCCACAGCAGACAGCGCTCACTGCTAGTGTGATGCGGATCATGTTGCTGTCGCCTACCATCTTCGGCATCAGCGGTCTACTGATGGGCATCCTGAACGCTCATCAGCGGTTCTTGATGCCAGCGCTAGCCCCCGCCCTCTATAATGTAGGGATCATCTTTGGTGCAGTGGTACTTTCGCCTTCTATGGGGATATACGGGCTGGCGTGGGGAACAGTCATTGGCGCCGCCCTGCATCTAGCCATCCAGCTACCCGGCCTGTTCCAGCTTCACCCACAATATCGGCTGAGCATAGATTTCAGAAGTCCCGGCGTCTGGGAGGTAGCCCGGCTGATGGGGCCGCGTGTGTTGGGGCTTGCCATCGTCCAGATCAACTTCTGGGTTGAGTTGGTATTGGCCTCCGGCATGGTTGAAGGGAGCATCTCAGCGTTAAGGCGTGCCTTCTTTGTCATGCTTCTGCCTCAAGGCGTGATCGCCCAGTCGACAGCCATCGCGGTCTTCCCTACTTTCTCCTCGCAAGCCGCTAAAGGAGACAGGGAGGGTTTACAACATACACTGGGGCAGGTACTGCGGGCTGTCCTGTTCCTCTCGATACCGGCTACCGTGGGGCTGATAGTACTTAGACTGCCCATTGTACGGCTGATCCTGGAGCGCGGCGAGTTCGACCCAATAGACAGTCAGGCTACCGCATGGGCGTTGTTGTTCTACGCACTCGGTTTAGTTTCCCATTCACTGGTTGAGGTAGTCACCCGTGCCTTTTACGCCCTGCATGACACCCGCACCCCCGTGATCGTTGGGGGCGGAGCCATGATCCTGAACATTATCCTCAGCCTGACGTTGATCCAAGTGATGGGCGTTCCCGGAAGTTTGGAGCGCGGTCCCTTTGCCGGACTAGCGCTGGCCAACACGCTGGCGACCACATTTGAGGGGCTGACACTGTTGGCCCTGATCCGGCCTCGTGTCGGCGGATTGGAAGGGCAGAAGATGGCATCCAGTGTTCTGAAGGCCGGGATCGCCAGCGCGGCAATGGGGCTATTGTTGTGGGCCTTGATGCCGCTGGCTGGTCAATTAGGGTTGGCAGTCGAGACAATCGGGTTAATTACATTGGGGGGAGCGGTGTTCTGGGGAACAGCATGGCTGGTCGGGAGTGAAGAAGCCCGCACATTCACCAATCTCCTTATAAGACGGCTTAGGCCCCAAAGAGGGGGCTAAATCTGCTCTTCACTCAAACGAAGAGCGGTTGTACCGCAAACTTCCAAAGTAACATGATCAGAATGCCGAATAAAATCCCCGCCAGCACTTCCTTGCGGCTGTGACCAAGAACTTCCTCAAGATGAGTTTGCTCAATGGGATGGCCGGCCAGCAGTTCGGCAATCAGCAGGTTGATCACGTAGGCATGTTTGCCTGCCTGTTGCCGCACACCTGCCGCATCGTAGGTTACGATCATGGCCAGCACAATACAAATGGCAAAAGGAACCGAATCGAAGCCAGCTTTTAGTCCTACGCCGGTCGCCAGTGCACTAACAAGAGCCGAGTGCGAGCTGGGCATGCCGCCTGCCTCGGCAATATGACGCCAGTCAAATACTCTTTCGCGTGCCCAGTAGGTAAACGGTTTAAGAAACTGGGCTAGTGTGCTTGCAACTATTGAGACCCACAGAAGATCATTCGCAACAAGATTGTTTAGCAGGTTTAACAACATAGACCTCATCCCTCTGCATCATCGGATGAGCCTACTTCATGGGGACTGGTCGCGGGCTGTAACCTTTCAAGCCGCAACTCAGCCTCATCAAGCGCCCTCTCACACAAGGAGAGCAGTTCCTGACTGCGCTCGAACAGCTTGAGCATCTCCTCCAGAGTTAGATCACTAGCCTCAAGGCGGGTGACCATCTGTTCAAGTTCCTGTAATGCCTCCTCAAAGGACAGTTTCTCCCCATTAGGCATAGTTTTTAGTCTCCTTCCTCTCCCTCAACGGTTGCCAACAGCCTTCCTTGATAGAGCTGGATGCGGATTGATGAGCCGGCTGGAACATCAGCCGCCCGCCGCACAATATAGCCGTCAGAGTCAAAAACGATGGCATAGCCTCTTTTGAGCGTAGCTTCCGGGCCTATAGCAGTCAACATCTGACGCAAACCTGCTATCTGCGCACGTTGCAGGTTAAGATAATGGACCGCCGCACGGCATGCGCGGCTGGACAGCGTGTCGAGAAGCTGGCGATTATTGTTAATCCAGCTAGCTGGCGAGAGACGCCTCAGACGGCCTGCAAGCTGTTGAACTTCGCGCCGGCGTTGCCCTAGATTTGCCATGGCGGCAGAGGCCAGACGTTCTCGAACTGCCTCCACTCTCCCGATCAGGTGATCAATAGTCACTGGCGTAGCTATCTCGGCGGCGGCAGAGGGGGTCGGGGCGCGGAGGTCCGCCGCAAAATCGGCCAGCGTGAAGTCAATTTCATGCCCTATGCCGGCCACAACCGGTACGCGGCTGGATGCAATGGCACGGACAACCTGCTCATCATTAAAGCACCACAGGTCCTCCAACGAGCCTCCCCCCCGCACAATAAGGATCACATCCACATCGGGGCGGGCATTCAAGGCGGCCAATGCCGCTATGATCTGAGGGGGGGCCTGTTCACCTTGTACCGCTGTCGGTGAGAGCAACACACGAGCTAACGGGTAACGCCGCCGCAGAATGTTAAGCACATCCTGAAGGGCGGCGGCGCTGGGCGAAGTAACAATACCAATCGTACGTGGATATGCAGGGAGGGGACGCTTGCGCTCCGGGGCAAAAAGCCCCTCAGCCTGAAAGAGTGCCTTTAACTGTTCAAAACGGAGATACAGGTCACCTAGGCCGGCGGGGTGTAAACTCTGGCAGTAAAGCTGATATAAGCCGCCTGCTTCATAAACGCTGATCGAGCCGCGCGCAAAGACCCGATCACCTTGCTGAGGCAGGTACGTCTGTGCCTGTACAGCACTGCGCCACATCACACATTGGAGCTGTGCCTTCTCATCTTTAAGCGTAAAGTAGGCGTGGCCTGAGCCGTGTACATGCCAGTTAGAGACCTCGCCCTCGACTTCCAGCTCCTGTAAGCGGTAGTCTTGATCGAGCAACTGGCGGATGTAACGAGTCAGCTCAGATACGCCCCATCTTCTGACTTCCATGGTGGGCATAGCTTAGTCGAGGATGAAAAGCAAGTCAAGGCAGGGTCAGGCTTGTCATTTTACGGCCCAATATGAGTGCCATTGAGAAGTTCAAGAATGCCCAACACAGCGCTGTTGTCCAGATCGTGCATGCCATTCTGGAGCATGGCCTCAAAAAGCTGGGTCGTCACCGCCGTCAATGGCAGGCTGACACCATAGACTCTGGCAGTGTCCATCACAATACCAAGGTCCTTGCGTTGCATATAAGCTTTGAAGCCGGGTGAGCGGTCACCGCGGAAGATGCGTTGAGGTTTGTTGTCTAACGTCCAGCACTGAGCGGCCCCGCCCTTGATTGCATTGATGACTTTCTGAGGATCAACCCCCGTCTTGGCGGCAAGGACAAGCAGCTCTCCCATCGCAACCATCTGTGCCGCTACCATAATCTGGTTACACGCCTTGGCAACTTGTCCCGCCCCGCTTTCACCGATATGGGTAATTGTTTTACCCATTGCCTGCAACAAGGGCATAACTTCCTCAAAAGCATCTTCCGGCCCCCCTACCATAATGGTCAGAGTCCCTGCCCGTGCTCCGATGTCACCTCCCGAAACCGGCGCATCAAGACTGCGTACCCCCGCTTTGCCCAGCTCAGAGGCAATGTACCGGGATATCTCCGGCTTGATAGTGCTGTTGTCTACCCAGATCAGACCCTGATGCGCCCCTTCGATGATCCCATTTGGACCCAGCACAACCTGCTCCACATCGGGAGAGTCAGGCAGGTTGGTAAACACCACATCCACTCTCGACGCGACTTCCTTAGGCGAGAAGGCCTCCTGCGCCCCCTCGCTAACCAACTGCCGAACAATCTCACGGCTACGGTTATGTACAACAAGTGGATAGCCCGCTTTAAGCAGATTGCGGGCCATCGAAGCACCCATTAACCCTAGACCGATATAACCAACTGTTTTGGTCATCTGGAACATCCCCTTGTCTGAGTATCTTACCAGCAATAATTCCCCTCAGACTTGCAACCCGTACCTCTAACCTGACGTACAAAGAATTAGATACAGGTTGTCAAGGAGTCATAGCTATGAATGAGACACCTTCCGGCGAGCTACCGCCCAATGAGCGTCCCCAGCCAGCCTCACCGCCTCCACCGCTGGTTTCCTATCAGTCGGTACAAGTAGAGGATCACGATTGGCGTGCTCATCGGCGCGACCTGCTGGGGCCTCTCTTCTGGGCGGCTATTCTGGTCATGGCCGGCCTCGTGCTTCTAGCCGACAACATGGGCCTGTTGCCCACGCTGGGCGGGGCCGACGCGTGGGATTGGATCATGCTAAACGCCGGCGGCCTACTGCTGATCCAACAACTTGTCCGGGCCATCTCCCCTGACAGCGCCGGCCCTGAAACCTTCTGGGTGATTGCAGGCCTTGTGCTGATGGGACTAGGCGCAAGCGCCATTTTCGGTGTCCCCACCTCAATCCTGTGGCCTGCCGGCCTGATCGTGATCGGTGTGCTGGCCCTGTTGCGCGCCCTGCGGCACTGATCTTGCCAAAGACCGCAAGAGCGGTTGTAGATACCCGCATCAACAGCCGCTCTTGCCTCCATCGGGACGCCTACTGGGTACAGCGCAGATAGGCATCATCCAGATAGTTGCTGTTATTGGTAAGCGGCCATAGCCGAAGATTCTCAAAGAAGACGGTGGTAAGCTGGCCGGTAGCTACAAAGACATAGCTGATCTCAGTGTATTGGTCGTAGATATTATCCTCGTAGCCAAAACCCCGGCTGATCAGCATAGACGGACTCTCATCAAAAGCGGCAGTGCCTCCGGCGAGATCAACACGGATGATCCATAACGAATTGTCCCGTTGATCGCGTGTCAGAAGGTCAGAGAATGGCTCTGCCGCATTGGTGCTCCATGATTGAACATAAGCCCCTGCCACACAGGTTGCCCCCGGTGTTGTCCTGACCGTCTGAAATACGCCGCCCCGGCAGGTCAACCAGTTGCAAGACCACCGTTGGGCAGACTGCCCTCCGTGTACGCGGCCTTCAGTCTGAGTTGCTTCAAAGATCGGGCGGCCCATCATGAGACCAGCCGGATTGCCTGTCCCCTGTCGGAGAGCGGGGCATCTCTCAACCGTATAAGGCCGATCGCAGTAGAAAGGCTCCCACCCTTCAAGGACGTTCACAGTATCATCGCCTACCGCGCGGCTGACTCCCTCAAAACCGGGGTTAGCAAACAGATTGGGTGCGTTAGCTGGTATATTCACATCCGGTACAAGCGGCGTGGGAGTAGGCCACTCGGTCGGGGAGGCGGTCGGCGTCAGAGTGGGGGTAGCCCCAACTGTAAGAGTGACCGTCTGAGCAGGGGATGGTGTGAAAGTTGGAGTCGGCGTATTCGTCGGACGCTGTGTGCCGGTCGGCGAGGTTGTAGGTGTAGCAGATGCCCCTGCCGTGCCGGTCGGGGATGCCGTTATTGCCGCCGTAGAAGTAGCTGTCGGCTGAGTGGGGGTAACTGTTGGCGCACTCCCCCGCCGAATGATCAGCCGCTGGCCTGCGTAGATCAGGTTAGGATTAGTCAGGTTGTTCAAAAGGGCGATCTGCTGATAGGTCGTCCCATAGCGCAGTGCAATCTGGCTTAACGTCTCACCGCGTTGTACCACATGCACAACATCCTGTTGCGGCCCCTGTGTGCTGGTCGGCTGAACAGTCGGTGCGGCAGTCGGTTGCCCCTGCGGGGCAGGGATCAACAGGACCTGCCCTACATAGATCACATTAGCATTAGGTAATCGGTTGAGGGATACGATTGCCTGCACGGTAGTACCGAAGCGTCTGGCGATACCAAAGAGTGTATCACCAGCTACAACGGTATAACGAATAGTGGCTGTACCCTCCCCTCCGCTTCCTTCTGGGATCAACAGGACCTGCCCTACGTAGATCAGATCCGGGTTGGTGATGCCATTGACAAAGGCTAATTGTTCAGGGGTCACACCGTAGTAGCGAGCGATACTGTACAACGTCTCTCCCGGCTGGACGGTGTGAGTGCGCTCTTGGGCTAGTACAGTCGTCACGCTGGCTAGTACAATCACTATTACCCCTAGAACAATCCATAGATGCCGGATTTTCATTGTCCTACTCCTGATGGGGCATCGGGTCACGCCGATTGACCCAAATCATACCTTTACCCCATCCACAGAGCAACCTAAAACCAAAACACCGGGCTTGTCATCCCGCTTTGAGGAAGAAGCCCGGTGTGCCTGCTTCACAGCATTAAGGTTTGACTAACTACTCTTTGGAAGTCTAGCAATGATCTTGGAGATCAGGTTATTCAGCGGCATAGTCTGGAGCCATACCTTGCCGGGTCCGGTGACCGTTGCCAGGAACAACCCCTCCCCGCCAAACAGAACATTCGTGACTCCCTTGACCATCTCGATCCGGTTGGTCACGGTCGGTTCGAATAGGGCAATATGGCCGGGGTCAACGCGCATTGTTTCCCCTGCCGCCAAATCCACTTCGACTACCTCGCCATCTATCTCAAAGAATGCCGTCCCCGGCCCGGTGATCTTTTGCAGGATAAACCCTTCACCACCGAACAAGCCTACACCAAGCCGTTGCCTGAGATGGATCTCCAGTGTGACCCCAGCTGATGCACACATAAAGGCATCACGCTGAGCAATGACACTTTGGCCGGCGGCCAGCTCAATCGGGATAATTGAGCCGGGGGCTTCCGGAGTAAAGGTAATAACAGCCTGATCGCCCATACAGGTATAAGTCGTCAGGAAAACCGACTCCCCTGCCACAGCGCGGCTAAGACCACCCAGCAACCCTCCCGGCATATTGGTCTTCATGTCCACCTGACCCCGCATCCAGGACATGCCTCCCGCTTCGGTAACCATGGCCTCACCGCGTGTTAACAACACATCCAGAGCTTGCATTGAAGTGCCTGTAATACGATATTTCATCTAGGACAACTCCTTTTCTACTATTGAACAGACTCACGCAACAGAACAGTCACTTCCCGCAGGGTATCACACTCTCTGAATTGAGGCAACACACTCTACGTGAAACGTCTGGGGGAACATATCAAAAGGCTGGACATCCACAAGCTGGTATCCATGCTTTGCAAAGAGCCTGACATCACGGGCCAGCGTGGCCGGATCACAGCTCACGTAGACGATCAACGAAGGAGCCAGCCGGCTCAGCCCCTCAATACATCCCTGACTCAGGCCAGTACGCGGCGGGTCCACCACCACTTTATCAAAAGATTGGTCGAGATCATCCAGCACGGCCTCGACAGTTCCCTCTACCAGTTCGGCATTCTCCAGATCAGCCAGATTCTCTTCCGCATCTGTCACAGCAGGAGGATAACTCTCCACACTCAGAACAAAAGCGGCCCGCTCAGCAATGAACGCAGTGAACAGCCCGACTCCGCTAAACAAATCCAGTATAACCTCATCCTCCCGCAGACTTAAGCGTCTCAAGACCTCCTCTACCAGCCCCTCTGCAACCGGCGGGTTGGACTGGAAGAAACTCCCCGCCGTGACACGGAAATCGCGCCCTAGAATATGGTAGGTGACAAACGGACTGCCGATCAAATTGACAGGTTCGTTGTCACTCAGCAACAGGTTAATGGAGATGGGCAGGTCAGTTTCAAGCTCCGGTGCGAGGTCATCTGCCGTTTCGAGAATGACCATGCAGTCGGCAGGATCAGTGCCAATCTGAAAGCGTACCCTTTCAATGTTTGGTGCATCAATCTCCAGTTGCTCATAAACCTCGTTTAGGGCTGGGTGCAGGATGGCACATTTCTCGACTGGCACAACTCGGCTGTTGTCATCGCTCCAGAAGCCCAGCATCCCTTCTGCGGCCGTCGTGAAGGTCATATAGGCCCGATAGTTCCACGGGCTAGGGCTGGGCCGCGTCGGATGGACAATCGGGGACTCGATTTTGCCAATACGCTGGAGCTGGTCCAGAACGACCGCCCGCTTGAACTCCAATTGCTTCGGATAAGCGATATACTGCCACTGACAACCGCCACATTGTCCCGGCCCGAAGTATGGACAAGGGGGCTGAACGCGATCAGGCGAGGGCTTAAGTATTTCAACTGCCTCAGCAAAAGCGAATTTGCCTCTCTCTTCCGTCACACGGGCACGGACTGTCTCGCCAGGCAGCACATAAGGCACAAAGACAATGCGCCCCTCATATCTGCCCAGAGCTAGGCCTCCATGAGCCATTCTATCAGGAGTGAGAACGAATGTGTTGTCCAACGCACTCTCCAAGAGGGGACTCCTCTTTTAGCCTCATTATATTCCTTGACCCTTTGTTCGCCAGCCGAGGCAGTGCCTGTATATAATCGTGCCATGCCTGTCTCCCTGATTATCACCGTGCTGAATGAAGGCGACACTATCCGCACCCTGCTGGATTCAATTACAGCCCAATCCCGCCCCCCAGATGAAATCATCATCTGTGACGGCGGTTCGCGGGACGACACAGTGGCCATACTCGCCGAGTATGCCAACCGCCTCCCCCTGACTGTGATCCAGCGTCCGGGTGCGAACATCTCCTGTGGACGGAATACAGCTATCCGGGCCGCGAGATACGATGTGATCGCTGTCACTGACGCCGGCGTGCGGCTTGACCCGTACTGGCTTGAACACCTGACCGCCCCGCTGGAGGCTGACCCGCACGTGCAGGTTGTCTCTGGCTTTTTCCTGCCTGATCCGCAGACGCCGTTTGAGACAGCGATGGGTGCAACCGTCCTGCCGGCCCTCCAGGACATCAAACCAGCAACATTCATGCCTTCCAGCCGGTCAGTGGCTTTCAGACGTGCCGCATGGGAAGAAGTTGGAGGCTACCCTGAGTGGCTTGATTTCTGCGAGGACCTGATACTAGATTTCCGCTTGGCGGCCCTCTACGGCCCCTTCGCATTTGCACCTCAGGCCATTGCCTACTTCCGGCCCCGCCAAAACATGAGAGCTTTCCTCCGGCAGTATTATCAGTATGCCCGTGGTGACGGCAAGGCTAACTTGTTCTTTCGCCGCCATCTGATCCGCTACCTCACTTACGGGCTAGCACTGCCGGCAATCATTCTGGCAGGGATGTTTGTCAACCCATGGTGGCTGTTGACGCTTATCGCAGGCGGACTCTATATGATCGCTGTGCCATACAGGCGGCTATTCACCCAGTGGGGTAAACTGAGCAGAAGAGAAAAGATAATCGCCGCCCTCTGGGTCCCCATCATTCGCGTAGGAGGCGACATTGCCAAGATGGCCGGCTACCCGGCAGGGTTGATCTGGCGGGCGCGTAATCACCCTCCTGACTGGCATCTGAAACAGCCTTGAATCGGAATAAACATCTTATCTGAGCTTGATCGAGAATTATCTGTTCCTCCCAAGCGAGGAGCAGGTTTCAGATTAAACTCCTTTAGCACCTTAAGGGCAAGCTATGCAACTCATCCAAGTTGACCGGCAGAACCGCCGCGATGTACATGACTTCCTGAAACTTCCCTTCCATATCTACCAGAACATCCCTCAGTGGGTCCCGCCTTTAATGCCGGGAGAGAGGGCACGGTTCAAGCCCTCCTTTGCCTTCTACAAGCATTCTGAGGCCGTATTTTATTTGATAAGGGATGACAGTGGCCGGGCAGTTGGGCGTCTCGCTGTCCTAGAGCATCGTCCTCACAACGAATACCGCAAACGCAAAGATGCTTTGCTGTACCTGTACGAGGCAATAGATGACGATGAAGCCGCCCGCCTGCTGTTTCAAGCGGCTGAAAAATGGGCCAGAGGACGCGGCCTCAACCGGCTGATCGGCCCCAAGGGTTTCATGACAGGCGACGGGCTGGGCCTGTTGATTGAGGGTTTCGAACACCGCCCCGCTATGGGTATCCCCTATAACCCGCCTTACTACCGCCGTCAGTGGGAAGAGATTGGGGGCATGATGAAAGAGGTAGATTACCTGTCTGCCTTTGTGCAACGGGAAGGTTTTCCAACTCCAGAACGCATTCACCAGATCGCCGAGAAGGTCAAGGAACGGAAGGGATTCCGGGTGCCGGTTTTCAAGACCAAAGCCGAACTGCGTGCCTACGCCGAGAAGCTCAAAAGAGCCTACAACAGCGCCTTTGCAACGGTATGGGCATATACACCAATCCCTGATGAGGAGCTTGATGCCATCGTCAGCCGATTGTTGCTGATCGCCGATCCGCCGCTGATGAAGCTGATCTTTAAAGGTGAAGAGATCATTGGTTTCCAGTTTTGTTACCCGGACATCTCTGCCGCCCTCCAGCGTACGAAAGGAGAGATGTGGCCTTTCGGCTGGATCGATCTGCTACTGGAAAAGCGGCGCACCCAATGGCTCAACATTAACGGCAACGCCATCCTCCCCCAGTATCAGGGGCTGGGTGCTAACGCTGTGCTGTACGATGAGATGATCAAATCTTTGATGGATAACAAGCAATATAACTATTGCGACATAGTACAGATACAGGAGACTAACAGCCGCATGCTCTCCGATCTGGCAGAGGCAATCCCGATGAACATCTATAAGCGGCATCGGGTATACAATAAGGAACTGGACTAGTCAAAAGGCTCAGGCACGAAAGGGGTAGGGGTATGGCGAATCGAGTCATGGGTATTGAGGAGGCCATTGAGCGGATCGGGGTGGGCCGGTTTCAGCGAAAGCTGCTTGTCATTTGTGGGGCAGGCTGGGCCGCCGACGCCATGGAAGTAGTGATCATTGCCTTTGTGATCCCGGCTGTCATACGGGAGTGGTCACTGACTACCACTCAAGCCGGCCTGATCGGAACGGCCATTTTTGTTGGGATGCTGATCGGTGCGTGGTTCTGGGGAGCCATCACCGACCGAATTGGCCGTAAACCGGGCTTTGTGCTGACTGTGCTGGTAGACTCCGTGTTTGGATTTCTTTCCGCCCTGTCGCCAAGTTATATCTGGCTGTTGGTACTGCGAGCAGTCACAGGCTTTGGGGTAGGGGGAACACTTCCGGTTGACTATTCAATCTTTTCCGAATACTTACCCCGCCAGAATCGGGGGCGCTACCTGGTATTGCTGGAGAGTTTCTGGGCGCTGGGAACGATTGTCGCCGCCGCGCTTGCTTGGCTGATTGTCCCCCGCGTAGGCTGGCGCGTACTATTGGCCGTCTCGGCAGTGCCGGGCTTGATCATCTACTTCATCCGCCGCTATGTGCCTGAGTCGCCGCGCTACCTGCTGTTGGAGGGGCGCGAGGAAGAAGCCCGTCATATCCTGCTTCAGGTGGCCCGTGAGAACGGTGTCTCGCTTGAGATCGAGCGTCTGCAAGTCCAGGCACGCACAAAACAGGCCACAGCAGTTGCCCTGTGGCGAAGGCCTTTTATCCGCACCACGTTCATGTTGTGGATCGCATGGTTCTGCATCTCGATCGGTTACTATGGGACGTTTACATGGCTTCCCAACATCCTATACCAGCGCGGCTTTGACTTCGTCAAAACCTACCAGTACGTGTTTATCATGGCGCTGGCTCAGTTACCGGGTTACTTCTCTGCCGCCTACCTTGTCGAGCGATGGGGACGACGGATCACGCTGGCCGCCTACCTGATACTAAGCGGTGTGTTTACCTATTTGTTTGCCATTGTGAGCGGCTTGCCGGCGATCATCGTCGCGGCGGTCTGGATGTCATTCTTCACATTGGGGGCATGGGGCGTCTTATACGCTTATACGCCTGAGTCTTACCCAACCGAGATCCGTGCGACAGGTATGGGCGCCGCCAGCGGAATGACCCGCATTGCGGGTGCTATAGCACCCACACTAGGCGGCCTGCTGCTACCTCTCTCTCTGGTGATCGCCCTGACAGTCTATGCGGCGGCCTTCATTCTCGGCGGGATAGGTGTCTTCCTGCTGGGGCAGGAAACGAAGGATCGTCCGCTTGCTGAAATAGTCGCTCCAACTGCTGGATGACAGGCTGTGCAGAGCGCGAATCTCTCCAACAATTGGGGACTGATCGGCCACGAGTGGGCTGTGGCCCTGCTGTCCAATCAACTCAGGGCGGGGCGGATCGGCCATGCCTATCTATTCATCGGGCTTGCAAGTCTTGGCAAGACCACCCTCGCGATCCGCCTGAGTCAGGCAATCAACTGCACTGCCGAAATACGTCCCTGCGGAGAATGCCGGGCCTGCTCCCTGATCGGTCAGGGCATTCATCCTGACATGCACCTGATCGCCCCGGAGGGGGCCTCGATAAAGATCGAAGCTATTCGTGATCTGCAAGGAGTATTAGCCCTTAGCCCGGTTGAGACCCGCTACCGTATAGCCATGATCCTTCAGGCAGAGCGGGCTACGCCTGCCGCCAACGATGCGTTATTGAAAACGCTAGAAGAGCCTCCTCTGTCTACTTGCTTGATGCTGGTAGCTGAGTCAGCCCAAGCACTGCCTCCAACCATCATCTCACGCTGTCAGGTGATCCCTCTGCGCCCCGTCCCGGCCCACCAGATCGAGCAGGCACTCGCCCACCTGTTCCCAAACCTGCCAGCCGATCAAATCACTCTGATAGCACGCCTAGCAGGCGGACGGCCCGGCTGGGCACTGACAGCCGCACAGCGCCCTGATGAGGTGCTGGCAGAGCGTACCGCCTTGCTGGACAAGATGCTTGAAACATTGAGAGGCAACCGAACACGCCGCTTTGCCCACGCAGAGGAGCTGGCCCGTATGGATGATCCTTCCCAAGTTCTCTATCACTGGCAGGCCTGGTGGCGGGATGTCCTCTTGCTGGCAGAAGGAAGCCATGTTGAGCCAGTCAACATAGACCGTCTGGATGATCTGCGGCAACTGGCAGTTCAAGCCGGAGGAGAGGGAGCACGCCGCGCTCTGCAAGCCCTGCACGATACACTGAAGATGTTGTCTCAGAATGTGAATGCCCGTCTGGCCTTGGAGGTGATGTTGCTTGAGATGCCCTACCTCTAAGAGCTGTCGTATGGTCTGCGCCGGGCCAACCAGACAAACGCGGCTACACAGATCAAGATCATCACCAGCAGGGCTATGAACTTATACAGCCTAGAGGAGATCAGCAGAGTCAGGCCGCCAAAGAGGGCACAGAACAGATAGTACCCAACCACGATCTGCCGCTGTGACAGCCCCATATCTGCCAAACGGAAGTGCAGATGTCCGCGGTCGCCAAGGGCCGGATTCTGTCCGCGGAGTAACCGGCTGGTGATCTGCCATGCTACATCAAGGAGCGGCAGACCCATGGCCAGCAGTATCGAGGCCATCTTTGCCCCGCCAATGATACTTAATACTCCCAACGTGAAGCCCAAGAAAAATGCCCCCGATGACCCCAGAAAGATACGGGCAGGTGAAAAATTGAATGGCAGGAAGCCTAGGGTAGCACCCAGCAGCGCCGCCGGCAGTACTGCCACGCTGTATTGGGGTGGATCAAGGCGGAAGACGGCGTTGAGAAACAGCACCATGCACGCAATCGCTACCACACCAGCCGCCAGTCCATCCAGCCCGTCCAGCCAATTGACAGTGTTCATCATCAGCACCAGCCAGAAGAGGCTGATCGTTACCGTGACAACATAGGGGAAATCAGGGGTCTGCCTGCCCGTGAAAGGGTTATTGACATATTCAATCAGGATCAAGAAGAGAACAGCTATTGCCGCGGCCACCAGTTGAGCGATGTACTGTGGCAGGGGAGGCAATTCACGCCAGTCATCATACAACCCGACCAGAAAGATGAATGTCCCGCCAAGCAACAGTCCCGCCAGCCGGACAATTTCTTTGGGGTCAAATCGGACGATCTGGAGAGCCGCAGGAACAGCGCTGAGAGGATGCGGCCAATCCGAGACAAAAAACTGAGCCGCGATCACAGCGCTACAGAAGGCCACATAGATAGGCAGACCGCCAATACGTGAGACAGGACGGCTGTGTCTGCGCCGCCCCCCCGGCACAGCCACCAGATGCAACCGTTCGCCCAGCCAGCGGGATAGAGGAGCAAGACCCAGCGAGAGCACAAAGGCCAGCGCGAAGATCAGCCCAAAGGCGAGAAAGGGCGGTGCCCCCCCATTAGCCTGTTCCAAACTGGCGATCTCCTGCGTCACCTAGACCCGGCACTATGAAGCCAATTCCGTTGAGCCGCTCGTCAATAGCGGCAACATGAATGGGCACATCAGGATGTGCCTCCCGCATGGCCCTGATCCCCTCCGGGGCGGCGATCAGTCCCACAAATTTAATCCGCCCTGCCCCCCATTCCTTGAGCAAACGTGCGGTTGCTACAGCAGAGCCTCCTGTAGCAAGCATGGGATCAAGGATCAGACAGACCTGCACACGAGGTTCAACCGGCAGTTTGTTGTAATATTCAACAGGGCGGAGGGTACGCTCATCACGGTACAGGCCAATGTGCCACACCTCAGCTCCCGGCATCATCTCCCACACTCCATCAACCATGCCCAGCCCGGCCCTCAAGATTGGGACAAGACCGATGGTCTCTGCCAGTTGCCAACCATTGGCTTCGCCCATCGGCGTCTGGACATGGCGGGGCAACAAAGCCAAATCCTGTGTCGCCTCATAGCATAACAGGATGGCCAGTTCTCTTACCAATTGACGGAATAAGGTGGAGTTTGTGTCTTTATCACGCAAGAGGGTGAGCTTATGCCGGACCAATGGGTGCGAGGAAACAAACACACCTTCCATTAAGGGCTGCCTCCTTCAGGTGATGCCGGAACACAGGCAAGGCGATTGTACGGTAGCGGTTCGGTTCACGCAAAATCTGGAAGACAGCCTTGTCTTCGTCTAAACGAACTTCTTTTTGCAAGCCCACCTATTCCACGATAGAATAGGATCATGAATGCACCGGTGCCTGATGAAGTGATCCTAGGCCTCCTGGCGGCTCAACCCCAGCATGGCTACGAACTGTTAGAGCGATTTCGTTCACGTGCCCATCTGGGCCGCATCTGGACAATGAGTACCAGTCAGCTCTACGCCGTGCTGAAGCGGCTGGAACGCGAAGGACTGATTGAGGGGCAACAACTCCAATCGCCCGATGCTCCGCCCCGAACTGAATACGCAGTGACAGAAGCCGGCTTGCAACGCTTGCACGTCTGGCTGAATGAGCCGCGGCCCTCTTCCAGCATTCGCCGTATCCGGGTGGAGTTTCTGAGCAGATTGTACGTGGCCAGCCTTCTGGACATCCCGCCGGCCAGCATTGTCGAGCGTCAGAAATCAATCTGCTTGGAACAACGCGAGCGACTGCTCAAAGATCGCCAGCAAGCCGCCTCCGAGGTCGAAGCACTCACATTAGACCTTGTACTAGGGCAATTGGAAGCGGCGCTGGTCTGGCTGGAGCGCTGTAAGGAGGGTCTGCCATCAGTCAGTAAAAGCTAACTTTCCCACATCCCACAGCCATCCGGCTGTGACTCCAAACTCGGACATGCATCTCTCTGAGAAAAACTAGGAAGGATCAGCATTCCATGAGACCTGAGCGTACATGGTCAGCTTTCATCATGATAGGAGCAAGTATGCTGGTGTTGGGTTGCTCCGCTCCCACACCGGCAGAGGTAACCACGCCGACGGCTGAAAGCATTTCCCCCGTAGAGACGGAAGCCATCTCTACGAACACCCCTGTTCCAACCACTGTCCCGCGCTTCACGATCCAGGCTGATGCCAGCTTTCAGCCCCCCCTGTCCGCCCTCTATGCGGCACTCTATGGGGACGAGCAACCGGTATTCGTCGACTCAAACGCTGATCTGATAGCCGCCGCCGTCGAGGGAGAGACGTTTGTCCCCTCAAGCACACAGGCTGTCTTTCTGCCGGGCGCCGCCCTGATCGCCGCAACCGACTCGGCAGATGTACTCGATTTTATCGCCTTTGCCGTTTCGGCGGACGGCCAGCAAGTGCTGATTGAGGCAGGTGCTCTTCCCGATGTCATTACGCTGACCGATCAGGCGGGCAATACCGTCGAACTGGCTCAGCCTGTGCGCCGTGTGATCAGCTCGCATGGCCCGACGACCGCACTCATCTATGGTGTAGGGGCACAGGATCGGCTGGTGGCGGCCTCTTACCTTGGCGCACGTGATCCGGCAGGGGCGGCGGCTATGGAGCGGATTGATCCACGCTTTCCGGAGCTGGCGGCAGACGATCTGTTCTCACAACAGAACTTTAATGTCGAGGAAGCCGCTCTCCGTAACCCCGATCTGATCACGACCAGTGCCCGAACGCAGTGGCTTGATGTTGCGGCTGAACTGGATATTCCTGTCTTCCTGTTCCAAGCAGAAACACCCGATCTCCTGAAAGAAGCCATGCTGCTTGCAGGTCAGATATTCGGGCCTAACACCACTGCACAGGCCGAGGCTTGGGTCGCTTATTATGAATCCGTGATTGAGGCAATAGCTGAACATACAGCCCCACTCTCCGATGGGGAACGTGTGCGCGTCCTCTTCACTGGCACTGAGCCGCTCCGAGTGGCCAGCGGCGAGATGTACCAGACCTCTATCATTGAGTTGGCCGGCGGCGTATCGGTAAGCGCTGAGCTAACAGGTTATTGGAACGATGTCAATCTAGAGCAGATCGCAACCTGGAATCCGGACGTGATCATTGTACCGCCTTACGGCGGCGCCAGCGTAGAGGCCATCACTGAAAGCCCCGAATGGCAAATTCTGGAGGCGGTGCAGGCTGGGCGTGTCTATCGGATGCCCAAGCTGGTTGTGCCGTGGGACACCCCGGCTCCCGACTCGGTGCTGGGCATCATCTGGATGGCACAACTCCTCTACCCGGAAACGGTTGAGCTGGATTGTGCAGAGCAGGCCCGCTACTTTTACAATACCTTCTACCGCTATGCTATCACAGACGAAGAAGTTACAGCGCTCTGCACAGTTCAGTGATAAATGGCTGGCAGGGCTGGTTGTCCGTCAGCAGGCAGCGAATGGACTCCTCTTTGCCCTGCCAATTATCCTATTCTTTCTGACGTTGGCGTTGGGACGCTATGAGATCGGGATAGCGGACGTAGGGCGTATTTTGCTCTCTCCGCTGTCCCCCTCTCTGGCCGCAGGTATTCCAGAGACAGCACAACAGTTAGTCCTCCGTGTCCGTCTGCCGCGCGCCCTAGCCGCATTGCTGATTGGTGCTAGTCTTGGCGGCACAGGCACAGCGTTTCAGGCTATCTTTAAGAACCCCCTCGTTGACTCAAACATCCTTGGAGTTACTTCAGGTGCTGGGTTTGGTGCGGCGCTGGCCCTTTTACTAATGGGTAGACCATGGCAGGTACAACTTTCAGCCTTTGCCTTTGGCCTGCTGGCTGTCATGCTGGCCTTCTTTGGTAGTCGCCTGTACAAGACCACACCCCTTCTGGTCCTGACACTGATGGGCATTCTGATAGGGTCGCTCTTCGGCTCACTCACCTCCCTATTGAAGTACGTCGCTGACCCGCTTGATACATTACCTGCTATCACTTTCTGGCTGTTGGGCAGCCTGACCAGTATCAGTTGGCAGAACATGACAGGCCTGGTCATCATCACCATGGGAGGCGCACTATTTCTGTGGCTGGTGCGCTGGCGGCTGAACATCCTCTCACTAGGCGATGAGGAAGCTAAAGCACTAGGGGTTGACCCCACACGGATGAAAATCTTAATCATCGCGTGCGCTACCCTGATGACTGCGGCCGCAGTATCGATAAGCGGGGTGATCGGCTGGGTAGGGCTGGTCATGCCTCATGCGGGGCGGATACTTGTCGGTCCTGATCACAAGCGTCTGCTGCCGGCCACGCTGAGTCTGGGGGCATCCTTCCTGCTACTGATTGATACCATCGCACGCACTTTGCTCCCCGGTGAAATCCCGCTGGGCGTCTTAACTGGCTTGATCGGCGTCCCTATACTGATCGTGTTACTGCGCCGCAACCGCACAGGATGGTAACAATGCGTCTGGAAGCTCAGCAGGTAGGTTACGCCTATATTCCCGGTCAGCCCGTCCTGCGCGACGTGTCACTGCAATTAGAAGCCGGAGAGACCCTCTATATATTGGGACGCAACGGCGGTGGAAAGACGACACTGCTTTCATGTTTGGCGGGGCTGATACGTCCCACTGCTGGACGGGTACTGCTGGATGGAAAGGACATTCACAGCTACGCGCCAGCCGTTCGCGCCCGTCTGATTGGGTTGATCCCCCAGATGCACACTCCCGCCTTTGCGTACACCGTCCGCGAAATGGTGCTGATGGGGCGTGCGCCGCATCTGGGCTGGCTTGGCTCCCCCTCACGGGCCGACTATATGATGGCCGATGAAGCCCTAGAGCAGGTCGGCCTGTCTGAGTTGCGAAGCCGCCCCTATACCGAGATCAGTGGAGGTGAAAGGCAACTAGTTCTGATTGCAAGAGGGTTGGCCCAGAGATGTAACATCCTGCTGATGGATGAACCTACCGCCCATCTTGATCTGAGCAACCAACAGCGGGTGCTGGAAATGATCAACCAACTGAGCAAACAGGGGCCGTCATTTGTCATCTCTTCACATGCCCCTAACGACGCTCTGATCTACGCTGATCGGGTGATGTTGCTGAAGAATGGAACGGTTATGGCATACGGCACACCACAGGAGACATTGACTGAGACGATGCTCTCTTCCGCATACGGCATTAGAACGGAAGTGATCTACGACTGCGAAAACGGTTCAAGCCGGCCACGTGCTGTTGTAGCCCAACGCCCTGCAGTGCTAACCCCCGACTCGCTGGAGAAGCCGGGGACCCTCCTCAGTGAGGTTTTCAAGGAAAGCGAGCATACACCGCAACTCATTCTGGTAACCGGCCTAAGCGGCGCAGGAAAGACCACCTGGTGCTCCCGGCTGGTTGAGTTAGCACAGAAACGGGGCCTCAAAGTTGAAGGGGTCCTGTCTCCTGCTGTGTTTGAAGACGGACGCAAAACGGGGATTGATATGGTCAACCTACAGAACGGCGAGCGCCGCAGGCTGGCCAAACTACGGGAAGGCGGGCCGGCAGAGTTAGCTACCACACAATGGCAATTTGATCCGACCGTGATGGCATGGGGCGATCATATTCTGCGCGACAGCTCAGGCGGTGACCTATTGATCATTGACGAGTTAGGGCCGCTTGAGTTCCTGCGCCATCAGGGGCTGACAGAAGGCCTGCGCCTGATTGACGAGCAACGCTACAAGGTGGCCTGTGTGGTAGTGCGCTCTTCGCTGTTGCCTACTGCTTTACAACGATGGCCTCAGGCTTTGGTGATCAGCGGCAACTGCAAGCACCGTCCATCAGAGAGTGCGCCAGCCTTATCTGACCAGTAAACTGTGCAGGCTATGGATACCGGCCCTTAGTCCTACCCAAGGTTGAAAGATGGGAGCAGACTCCCCAATATCGTACTACCCTAAAACTCAATCGGAGCCAGTATACATGTCAGGCCAATCTTTTAACCTACCCCAGCCGGCGGAATTGCTCCAGACGTTGATCCGCTTCGATACCACCAACCCGCCGGGCAACGAGGCAGAGTGTGTCATCTATTTGAACGAGCTTCTGCAAGCGGCAGGTATCGAGACCACGATTCGGGCTCGTGATCCACGCCGCCTCAACCTGATCGCCCGCCTGCCGGGGCAGGGGAATGTTCCTCCCCTAATGATGTACGGACACGTGGACGTAGTGACCACCCTCGATCAGAGCTGGCTGTACCCCCCTTTCTCAGGTGAGATTGCTGAGGGATACATCTGGGGCAGGGGGGCATTGGATATGAAAAGCGGTATCGCCATGATGGTGTCCGCCATGTTAAGGGCCAAAGTAGAGGAAGTATCCTTGCCGGGGGATGTCATCCTAGCCGTCTTGAGCGACGAGGAGGTGGACGGCGAGTACGGCGCTGGCTACCTAGCAGATCAGCATGCGGAGCTGTTCAAAGGCATCCGCTACGCGATTGGTGAGGGAGGGGGATTCTCGGTCTATCTGGCGGGGCACAAACTGTACCCGATCATGGTGTGTGAGAAGCAAGTCTGTTCAGTGCAGGCGATTGTGCGCGGCCCCGGCGGGCATGGATCGGTCCCCCTGCGTAACGGAGCCATGTCAAAACTGGCCCGCCTAATCCAGAAACTTGAGCGCTATCACCTTCCAGTGCACATTACTCCAGTGGCACGCCAGATGATCGAGACAATGGCGCAGGCATTGCCATTCCCCGCTCGGCAGGGATTACGACTCCTGCTGAACCCTGCGCTGACCGACATGATACTCGACTCAATGGGCGAGCAGGGCCGCCTGCTGAACCCCGCCCTGCATAACACGGTCAGCGCAACCATTGTGCGGGGCGGACACAAGATCAACGTCATTCCCAGCGAGATAAGCCTTGAGCTGGATGGCCGGCTTCTGCCCGGCTTCAAACCGGATGATATGCTGCGTGAATTGCGTCAGTTGCTGGGCGATGATGTGGAGCTGGAGGTAACCCGCTACGATCCGGGGCCGGGAGAGCCAGATATGGGATTGTATGACAGGCTGGCCGATACGCTCCGAGAATGCGACCCTGCCGCTATTCCGATGCCTTACCTGCTCAGCGGTGTCACAGATGGACGCTATTTCGCCAAGCTCGGCATTCAGACATACGGCTTCCTGCCAGTTTCCCTGCCGGCGGGGGTTGACCTTTTGAGCACCATCCACAGCGCTAATGAGCGCATCCCAGTCGGCGGCGTGGAGTTTGGGACGGACGTCCTTTACAAAGTGCTTCAACGTTTTGGCACATGAACTCTCTGAAACAGGCATTCCTGCCCCCTGCGGGAGGGGGGTGTTGGCTCGCTTAGTCTGGCTCAGAGATCGTGTCTGCTAGCCGCCCACAGAACTATACTTCTGCGCTCTCAGCCTGATCCTCGTCATAGGGCGTGATCAGCTTTGCCAGTTGCGGTCTAAGTGCCTGTACAGCACGGGCACGGTGGCTGACACGGTTTTTGACTTCCGGCGCTAGCTCTGCCATTGTCATGCCGCACTCGTTCACAAAAAAGACGGGATCATAGCCAAAACCATGAGTGCCGCGCGGCGCATGGGTGATGCGGCCCTCGCAGACTCCTTCAGCCGTGTAAACCTCACCGCTGGGCATATACAATGCTACCACACAGCGGAAACGTGCACTGCGCTGAGCATCCGGTATGTTCTTCATCCTCTCAAGCAGCAAACGGTAGCGGTCAGCGTCGCTGGCGTTGGGGCCGGCATATCGTGCTGACTGGACCCCCGGCGCCCCGCCTAGAGCATCCACTTCCAGCCCCGAATCATCAGCCAGAGCGGGCAGGCCGCTCAACCGCGCGCAGGCCTCTGCCTTGAGAAGGGCGTTCTGCTCAAAAGTTGAACCTGTCTCCTCCACTTCTGTGCTGACCCCCGCATCATCCAGTGTGACCCACTCGACCGGCAGGCCGGCCAGCAGGGCGGCATATTCACGGAGCTTCCCACGATTGCGGGTGGCGATTAGTATCTTCATCCTGCAACGATCCGCTTCCCCATCTCTTCCGCCTTAGCTCTGAAGTCTGCCATATCTATTACTGTTCCTTCTACACGAGCCTGCTCGGCGGCAAAGGCCATCAAATGGCTTTCCAGCGAAGCACGGGCCGAAGTCAACGGCGCCTGCCGACCATCACGTAACGCTTCTACAAAGGCATTCATCAGCCCGTCATCACCGCCGCCGTGCCCGCCGGCCTCTAACTGATTGGGGAACTCCCTCCGTTCAACCCGTGTATGGCGATGATCATACAACTCAATGAATGTCCGGTTGAAGCTGAACTTGCCCAACAGCGTAGCCTGTGAGCCATCTATGCGAATGGTGCGTCCCTCCTCAAAGGAGTGACCGTGCATGGTCAAAGAGACTGAAATGTCATCTTCAAACTCCATTGTCACGATCTGGTGATCCACCACGTCGTTATCACAGCGATAGACGCACCGCCCATAGGGGCCGGTTTCCAAGGCGCGCCGCAGGCTGACCAGGTCTGCCGGATGATCGCAAATGATGGAACGCGGCCAGCCGTCATATGCTGTCAGCCGTCGCAAAGGCGGGACAATAGCCGCCAGCCCTTTAAGAAGGCAGGGAGTATGGAGCGCCATCCATCCCGCCCAGCGATAGACCGGATTTCGTGCCTGACTGAGGCCGTAATGAATGGGTGTGAGATCGAGATACAGCGCTGGAGCATAGAAGGGGCAGGTCTCCTCAACCGGACAGCCATCTGTACAACGAGCCGGTGCCCCGGGCGGGGCATTCTCCTCGCGAAAGTGCGTCAGAGCGCCAATTGAGCTGAGCCGCTTGACCTTTCGCCCCAGTATCCAGTGGAGGAAATCCATGTCGTGACAACATTTGGCAAGGATCATCGGGCTGGACTCAGCGGCCTGCCGCCAGTTGCCGCGCACGTAACTATGCGCCATATGCCACGCCGAAACATTCTCCCGATGAGAGACTGTGATAATCTGCCCCAACTGGCCGGACTGGACGATCTGGTAGACCTGCCGGGCAAAATCGGTATAACGCATCACGTGGCATATCTGTAATACACGCCCGCTTTGCTCAGCGGCACGGACAAGGGCTACACATTCGTCCAGCCTGTGTGCCATTGGCTTTTCAAGCAACACATCATACCCTGCCGCAAGGGCGGCCAGCGCAGGGCCTGTGTGCATCTGATCTTGTGTGGTGATAATAGCCGCACGGGCCATCTGAGGGCGTGAGAGTAAATCCTCCCATGTATGGAATTGACGTTCCGGCGGAATATGATGGGAACGGGCAACCTGCTCCCGACGTGCATCCCGCGGCTCAGCGACAGCAGTGATCACAAGCCGATCAGGGTGAGCAAGCGCCCACCCTCCATAGGCCTCTGCACCACGATTGCCGGCCCCGATCAGGACGGCCTCCACCGGTTGCGACATGTGCTTATCCCCCTATCTGTGTGTGCCAAAGCGATGGCGCACCGCCAGCCTCAATGTATCGGCGATAGTACGGCCAACCCTCATTTTGGTGGGTGTGGGCTTCAGATCATAGCGCAGGGTAAAAGGCACCTCACCAAAGCGAATTGGCTTCAGGTGCGAAAGCTGAAGCAAAATCTCGACCATGCAGGCAAAGCCGCGCTCGGTGATGAAGCGGTCGCCATAATGCTCATAGGCACGTTGCAACACGCCTGCACGATACGCACGGAAGCCACATGAATAGTCCCGCACGCCGGGGATGCCAAAAGCAACTTGGAATAACAGGCTCATAACGGGACTGTAAAGACGACGTAGGGGAGGCACTCCATAAACCCGTGCCCCCCTCCTGAAGCGCGAGGCGATGACGACATCGTATCCTTCTCGAACGCGCTGTACCATGAGGGGAATGCGGTCAGGGGGTTGGGTGTTGTCAGCATCCAGCGTGACAATCACATCATCGCTTCGGGCATCCTGCAAGGCAACCCGGAAGCCGGTCTGGATGGCCTGACTCAGGCCCTGATTGCCCTCATGCTGAACAAGGATAACCCAGGGGGCATCGGCGGCATATTGCCGTGCCACCTCGGCTGTCCGGTCAGTACTGCCATCATCTACTACGATGGTACGCAGGTCAGGCAGGCTCATGGCCCGGACTTCGGCAAGCGCATCTAGCAAGGGAGGAAGGGCAACTTCCTCATTGTAAGCAGGCAAAATGACGGTGATCATATGGAGGCGATCCGTAAAGCCTTCTGAGGTTGATGAAAGAAGTACAGCTACCCGAAGTAGTATACCACAGGCCATCATTCCGCCGAATGGGGAGTGGCTAATAGAGTGGATATGGAGGGCTAAAATCGCCTGACCCGTTAACACCATGTCCACCCTTTTGAGCACTCCCCATAAGTCGCCCAAGCAATGGGTTACTACCGCTGAT
>Ga0209101_1000623_pt1 | contig 28688 bp, 22 predicted proteins | sample ConPoolayeCmetaG_FD_185481 | JGI IMG/M metagenome (GOLD analysis project Ga0209101, IMG submission 185481) | Hot spring microbial mat communities from California, USA to study Microbial Dark Matter (Phase II) - Cone Pool mat layer C metaG... ...
TTGGCGACCGGCAGCCAGGCTACCGGTGCACAGTTTACTTTTCATGCGCTCGTTTTCACATATAATCCTGTGCAGCGTGTGGGGCAGGCTTTCCAGCCTGCCGCCGGTCGGTGGTCAGCACCCGGCCCGCGTGGATTGTGATCCACGCGGCGCACAGCCAAGAAATTGGCCAGAGCCTTGCGCCTCAGAATCACCTATGCGAATAAGAAAGCCTGTAGAAAGCCGCTTGTACGGTGTTTCGGATAGGCTTTTACTCAGCGTTGCGGGCAGCCAATTTTTTGCGGCGACCAAAATGTAAACCAATTTCAGACATAAAATGAACCATCTCCTCGTTTTCACATATAATCCTGTGCAGCGTGTGGGGCAGGCTCTCCAGCCTGCCGACAGCCTGGAAAGGCTGTCCCACAAGCCTGTCGTGGGTGCAGGTGCGAGCAGCCGATTTTTCAAGACAGCTCAAAGTGTAAACCAATTTTGGGGTGAAGATGAACCATCCCCCCGTTTTTCAGATATAATCCTGCACAGTGTTTAACGTGGCTGGCAGGCAACAGGAGGAGACTATGGCTGCTGGACAGGTCATTGTTATCGGGGCAGGGCTGGCAGGGCTTACCGCAGCTTACCGGCTGCAACAGGCGGGACTGGCGGTGCGCGTGCTCGAGGCAGAGCCTCACGTGGGTGGCCGCGTGATCACCATTCACTGGCATGGTCACACCATTGACCCGGGCGCAGAATTTGTGTCTGGAGCGGAAAAGTACCTGCTAGAAATGGTGCAGCAGCTCGGGATTAAGGACAGGCTGCTTGATTACAGCAAGGAGCAGGTGGGCTTCGAAGTCGGCGTGATGCGCGGTGGCCGTGTCTACAGGATTAACTTCATGGCGCCGTTGCAGTTCCTGACCTGGAAAGGCGTTTCTCTATCTGCCCGGCTGAGCCTGATCAGGCTGCTCCCCTACCTGGTCCGCTATGGCCGCTACGACCCTTATCGCCCGGAGGCTGTGCCCGGCGATGATAGCCAGACTATGGAACAGTTTTTCTATCAGAAGATCAGCGGAGAGCTTTTTGAGTATTGGGTGGAGCCGACCATGGACGTCTTCTGCGGCTACACCGCCGATGACCTCTCTGCTAAAATGATGTTGCTGCTCTTCGGCAACTACCTGGGCACGAAGCTGTATACGTTTACAGGTGGACTGGGGTTCTTCCCGGAGGCTCTGGCGAGCCACCTGGATGTACTGACGGGGGCCCGCGTCACACACATTGCCATCTCACCCGACGGTCGCGGAGCGCGGGTATTTTACGAGCAGGAGGGTCAGGCCGCCTCTTTGGAGGGCGATATTGTAGTGGTTGCCATACCCGGGGATGCGGTGCTGGAGCTGTTCGACGAGCCACGGCCTGCCTGGAAGGAGTTCTTCTCACATGTGCGTTACACTCGCGTGGGCATCGTCTATCACCTGATCGAACACGACGACCCGGCGCTGGATAGGGGCGGGATAATGTTCCCCCGCAAGGAGCCGTGGATGCTCTCAGCACTGGGCTGGAATCGCAAGCCCGATGGCCACATCCTGGCCATGAGCGACCTCAAGGCACATCTGTATGACCCGCAGATGAGTGACCAGGAGCTATGCCAGGTGATTACCGAAGAGGTGACACGCGCGGTGCCGGCATTTGCGGGCCGCATTGTTGACCAGATGGTGTTTCGCTGGCACCGCAAGGTGCCGGCAATGCCGCCAGGATACCTGAGCGCGCTCAGGGCATTCAAAGAGAATCCTCAGGAAGACCCGGTCTATTTCTGTGGTGACTACCTGATCGCTGGCTCGACCGGGGCCGCACTGGCCTCCGGCTGGCAGGCAGCCGGGCGCGTACTGCAACAGATGTGACCCCAGCACTGGCGTCACACACCGGCAGGGGTGACTCTCGCCTTCTGGGGCGACCTGGCTATGACGCGCAGAGGCCAGACTATGCCATCTGGCGCGCCACCAGCTCGGTGATGTCCAGCACCCGGATACGCGCCTTCTCTCGTCGGGCAGCGCCAGCGAGGGTACGCTTGCACTGCTGGCAGGCCGACAGGAGCACGGTAGCCCCGGTAGCCTGTGCTTCCCCGATACGTCTGGCAGCGACAGCCGCTGTCAGATCGGCGTCCGCCATCTCCACATCGCCTCCACCACCACAGCAGAGCGCGTACTCGTGATGGTGCTCCATCTCCACAAAAGTGACACCTGGCATGGCACGGATGACATTGCGCGGTGCCTCATACACGCCACTTGTGCGCCCCAGATCACAGGGATCGTGGTAGGTAATCTTATCTTCAGATGGCCGGAAGCTGATGCGCCCTGCCTGAATGGCTCGCTCAAGCAGCTCTGTCATATGAAGCACCTCGAAGCCGAGCGGCTCGCCCAGAATGCGGGCATAATCGTGCTTCCAGGTGTGATAGCATGAAGGGCAACCGGTAACCAGTTGCTTTGCCCCGCTTCTGCGCACAGCTTCGACATTATGGCGCACGGATTCGACCGCCGCCTCTCCCATCCCGGCGATAATCAGTGGAAAGCCGCAACACCACTCTTCTCCACCCAAAGTCATAAAATCAATGCCGGCGCGCTCCAGCACCTGGACCGCGCTTTGGGGCACCGAATATGACTGGGGGTAAAAAGAGGAGACACAACCAACGAAGTAGACCACCTCTGCCCGGGATTTGCCTTTTACCCCCTCCGGCACCTGAGGCAGATTCTCACTCCAGATCAGCCGCTTCTCATTGGGATCGCCGGAGAGATTGTAGCTGGTGGTGATCGTTTCCCGCAGGTGATCGAGTTGTGCAGGGTAAGCCCCCAGGTCTACCAGCATCTCCCGCATCGCGATCCAGAGCGAACGGGTGTTGATGTGCACCGGACAAACAACGCCACATCGCCCACAGAGTGTGCAATCATAAGTGCCGGCTGAATGGCTTTGTAACGCCTGGTTGTCCAGTGGCCTGGGGCCGAACAGGCGTGCTCTCAACCCGTACTGCTGGTTCAGGAAACGCCGCACCGCCTCGATTTTGCGCAGCGGGGTTATGGCATCCTGACTTTCCTTCTCTGCGAAAGTAGGACACCACTTGATGCACTCGCCGCAGCGCGTGCAGGCGTCTAACTCTATCAATTGCATAAGGGTAAAGCGCCTGGTGTCAGGAGTGGCCATACCTCTCCTCCATTTCGCGCACGATCAGCACAATCGCGCCTGCGATGGCATGCATAAACTTGGAGAACGGGATGGTAACTATGACGACCGAGGTCAACAGCCCGTGAATGACGTACATCCAGTGGGAGAAACCATCCCATGCAATTGGAAGGCCGCGCACAAGCGGGGCCAGTATCGGGTAACCGACAAAGGCAAAATGGGCCGTCGCCGGGTTCACGTCGCTGGAATTGAGGCGGGCAACCTCAGCCACCCAGCCCGAGAGCAGGATCAGGCCAAGGCCAACGACCATCCAGGTGTCCATCGGACCGGTGCGCAACTGAGGTACGCGGGTCAGGTAACGCCGCACCACAAAGAAGATGAACCCTATGCTCATCAACACCGCGCCGATCTCGTTGAGCAAAGCTGTAATCGGGTGGTCGGGATTCACCCACATACCTATCCAGGGCACATACTCCAGATGGAAAAAATGGATGAGCACTTTATCGCTCAGCGCGGAGATCCCTGAGAGCGTGAACAACAGCAACAGCCCACTCAGCAACAAAAAGTGATTGAGCCAGCGCCAGAAGCTGTTGCGATAAAGGCGACGGTTGAACCAGGCCTCGACCACAAATGTCTTAATCAGCAACCACAATCGGCCACTAAAGATCGTCCGGAGTACCACGCGCAGCACCGTGTCGGACTTTCTTCTGGTAGTATCCCCAGGCCGCCCATCCACACTCCCCTGGAACCATCTGGAGAAAGTAAACCACATCCCGGCAAGAAACAATACCATCAGGGGCAGATGAACGATCCAGAATACAAGTTCGGCCGTTTTCTCGTCCATAGATACCCCCTGTAAATCAACTAAAACGGGCAACCCCCCTAAGGCCAAAATGCCTTAAAAGATGGGTTGCCCATTGTCATGGTCCACACAGTCTGAGATCACTGCCCCAGGATATCCCGGTACTTCTCTACCTCTCCCTCGATGAAGGCTTTGAATTCCGGGCTGTCCGCCTTCATCAGATTACCCAACTCGGCCGGATTGGACATCTCGATTTTGACCAGCCAGCCTTTATCATAAGGGGATTCGTTCACCAGGGTGGGTTCCCACTCCAGTTCTTCGTTGACCTCAGCGATGGTGCCGGTGACCGTCGCAGCGATGCGTCCCACCCACTTGCCCGATTCCATGGACATGAAGGTCTGTCCCTGCTCCACAGTCCGCCCGGCGCGGGGGACCTCGACGAAGACGATTTCCTGGGCGATCGCCTGCCCGAACACAGTCAGCCCCTGAGTGACGATGTTCCCATCTACCCTGGCCCAGCTATGGAGCTTATCATAATACAGGTCGTCGGGAAACTCATAACCGCTGATCTGCATGATGGACCTCCTTTGTTGTGATGTACTGGCTATTTTAAGCGCCCATCCTGAAAACCGTACAAGCAGCATCCCTATGCCACTTATACCGACGCATAGGGATGCGTCAGTTACGTTTTTCGGACAGGCCCTACACACAAAAAGCGCCGTTGCGCCTGTCCACGCAACGGTGCTTTCTATCCCTGACCAGTCCTCCGACCGATAACGGGGCTGCTAGGCAGCGCGTTCCAGCCTGTTCAGCCGCTGCATCAGGCGCGACTTGTGGCGGGCAGCATTATTCTTGTGAATGACGCCCTTTTCGGCCGCTTTATCCAACGCACTGACCGCAGCGCGTACTGCCTGGCGTGCCTCTTCGAGTTTACCTGCCTCTATCAGCAGCTTTGCTTTCTTGATGGCAGTGCGCGCGCGCCCTTTGTGCATACGGTTGCGCAGTCTCCTGCGCTCCGCGCTGCGCAGGCGCTTTAGGGCTGATTTAGTATTGGCCAATCCCGTTCCCTCCAAACATTATAGTCTCGTCATTTACCACAAATGCGGCTATAATTCTACACCAACCTGGCGGATTTGTAAAGCATGAATTCTATGCTAAAATAGCCCCTGAGGAACGGCCGCCGGGGGCACGGTGCAGAGAGACGGCAGGAGTAGGGCAAAATCGGGGAAAAAAACGGGCCTGGGGAGCGGCGAGGGAGGCCGGAAGCAGATTTTGTACGTGTCCCGGCCCCGATTTTAAGCCTGTCTGGAGTATTTCCATCCCCAGGGATGCTCGTGGGTGAGGTTACGGCGTGGGGTAACTCCTGCTCCCGCTGCCGTAACCTCCGTGAGAAGATATAGCCTGCGTCAACCGACTCCCTGAACTTGCTGTAGGATCCCTGACCTGGGTCACCCCGGAGCGCGCCACCAGTGGTGAAATCACGTGGGAATCGGGACCAGGTTCCAGCACGGGCCTGAAAGCACCAGTGAGCGTTCCGGTCTTGCTTTTGGCGCAGATGAGGGCATGAGACCACGTCTCACGGCGTGCGTCAGTGACATGGCGCCTTCTCCGGCGGTGGAATACCCGCCGGGCAGAGAGGTTACAGCGAATGGTCCGGTGGGCGGGATAGCTTTTTATAAACTCAAGGACAGAATGGCCGCAAAAATTCATCAAGACGTTTCAGTAAACCAGCCTGCTCGAGGGGAAGAAGCCCGTAAACGTAACAAGCCTCCGTCCGGGCGGGGGAGTGGCCCATATCAGCCGATTTGGATAGTATCGGTCGTACTTGCCGCTACGGTGTTGCTGCTGATCGTGGCCGCTTTTCTGGCCTGGCGTACTTTGCACATCCCCTTCCCCGGCCTGTTTACCGAGCCGACGCTGGTCGTCAACGGTCTGGGCGATAAAAACTGGAACGGCTATGCCGCAGGGCTGCGTTACCGGGATCATTTGATCGCGCTGGACGGCCAGCCACTGGGTAATACCAGGGCGCTGATACAGGCGTTGAGCCGGTACCGACCTGGTGACATAGTATCCATCACCGCCCGAAGCCCGGACGGCACTATCCGTCATGTCCCGGTCCAATTGACACCTCTGCCCCGGGCAGCTTTCATAAATTTCTTTGTCCTCCCGTACGCACTGGGCCTGGTTTACCTGGGAGTCGGTTTATGGGTCTTCCTGTTGCGACGGCAGGAGCCAGCCGGGCGCGCGTTTGGCCTGCTCTGTGCTATCGTTGCCCTGGGGCTTGGCCTGCTGTTTGACCTGTATACCACCCATCAGTTCTGCCGGCTCTGGATTGTGGCCATCTCTCTGAGCGGAAGTGTGGTGCTCCATCTGGCATTGGTGTTTCCTCAGCAGGCGCGTTTCGTGGATCGTGCCCCACTGCTGCGTTACCTGGTGTATATCCCGGGTGTGCTGATCGCCATCATCAGTCAGGTCACCCTGTTCGACTTCGAGACACCGATGGCCTACTTCAACACCTGGAGGCCGATGTTCCTCTTCGCAGGCTTTGGCGTGCTCGCTTTTCTGGCGATGATGGTTTACCGGGTGCGCTATTCCCAATCGCCCATTGTCAAATCGCAGGCACGCATTATCCTGGGGGGCAGCTTCCTGGCTTTCGTACCGATCGGTATCTGGTTTATCATCTCCCGTTTCTCCGACTGGCTCTTCTCTCCGCTGCTGCTTCTGCCCTGGCTGGCGCTGTTTCCCGTTTCAATCGCTTATGCCATCCTGCGCTACCGCCTGCTTAACATCAACCTGGTCATCAGTAGAAGCCTGGCCTACGCGTTGTTAAGTATCGCCATCGTGGTGGCTTACTTCCTGGTCATTTACCTGATCAGCCTGGTATTCGGCGTGATGCCTCAGACTCAGAACCCCGTCGTGCTGGGCATCTTCGTGCTCGTATTGACGTTGCTTATGAACCCGGTACGTGCCCGCCTGCAGCAGGCGGTGGATCGTGTCTTCCTGCGCGAAGCAGTCAACCAGCAGCGGCTGATGCACCAGTTTACAGCTAACCTGGCCGAAGCTACGGGCCTTTCCTCAGTGCTTCAGGTACTGAGCCAGGCTATAGAAAGCGGCTGGAAACCGCAATTTGCGGCCCTCTTCCTGTATGATGTGCACCGGGCGTGTTATGCTCCCCGTGTCCTCGGGCATACGGATACCTTTCCTGAAGTGAGCTTCGGAAGGGATGGCCCGCTTGCCCGTCATATGCTCGAGCGCCGGGAAAGCATCTATCTGTACCCTGATCGCTCCCTGCCACAACATCTAAGCTCCGAACAGGAAACGCTGAAGGCGCTGTGCCACAGTCTGCTCATCCCGGTGCCCGGCCACGGATGGCTGGCGCTGGGCCCCAAGCGGAGCGGCATGCTCTATTCCTCCGAGGATTTGTCCACCCTTGAATCACTGGCTTCGCAGGTGGCGGTGGCGCTTGACAAAGCGCGCCTGTTTACCGACCTGGAACGGCGAATGGTCGAGGTAGACGCGCTGCGCCTGATCGGACAGGCCGTCAATTTCACGATGGATGTGGACGATCTGATGGAGCTGATCTACGCGCAGACCAGCCGCGTGCTGGACACCCGGAATTTCTACATCGCTCTGTACAATCAGGAAAAAGGTACGCTCTCCTTCTCGTTCTATGTGGAGGAGGGGGAGCGCCTGTATAAGGACGATGAATGGTCGGTAAACATCGGGCTGACCGGCGAGATCGTCCGCACCGGCCGCCCGATCGTCACAGATGACTATATGCAGGAGTGCATCAAGAGAAATGTCGTGCCCGGCGGCCGACCGGGGAAAGCCTGGATGGGGGTACCGCTCAACACCGGAGACCGGGTCATCGGTGTAATGACGGTTTCCAGTTTCGACCCGGCTGTCAGGTATGATGACGAGCAGGTACGCTTCTTCTCCGCAGTCGCTGACCAGGCCGCTGCCATCCTGGAAAAAGCGCGGCTGTACCGGGAGATGGAAGCACACACCAGGAGGTTAACCGCCCTCAACGAAGTCGGCAGCGTGATCACTTCGACGCTTGACCTGCCCACCGTGTTGCGATTGATCATGGACAGGGCGGTTGAGCTTCTTCAGGCAGAGGCCGGGTCACTGGTGCTCGTTGACCTGGAGACCGGTGAACTGGTTTTCGAGGTGACCGCCGGCCCTGCCTCCGCCGATCTGGTGGGGACCCGCCTGCCACCGGGCACCGGCATCCTCGGCTCGGTGGTCCAGGGGCGCGATACGATTATCATCAAGGATGCCCGGACCGATCCGCGCTGGGGCGGTGACCTCGACGCACACTTTGTCACCCGCTCGATCATTGCCGTGCCAATGATCAGCCGTGGCAGGGTCATCGGTGTGATCGAGCTTCTGAACCGGCGTGACGGGATGCCTTTCGACGAGCACGACGCCCGGCTGCTAACTGCTTTCGCTGCCAACGCTGCTATCTCCATCGAGAATGCCCGCCTGTTTACCCAAACCGATCAGGCCCTTTCCGCTCGTGTCGAGGAGCTCTCTATGATGCAGCGTATTGACCGGGAGCTGAACGCCACGCTGGACTATCGTCTGGTGTTGAAGCGAACATTGAGCTGGGCACTGGAGATGACCGGCGCGGACGTGGGGCTGATAGCGGTCATCGTGGAGGACGACAGGGGCAGGAAAGGGTTGCGCTTCCTGGCCAGTCAGGGATACCCGGAGGAATTGGTCGCCGCCAGCGAGGAAAAGCTCTGGCCATTGGAGCGGGGCATCATCGGACGGGTGGCGCGTACCGGCCGCCCCGAGCTCATCGAGAATGTAGCCACCGACCCCGATTACTCACCTGAGGTACCGGGGATGGTGACTCAGTTGACCGTGCCGATTGTCAGAGAGAAACGGATAGTCGGCATCATCGCTCTGGAGTCCTCCAGAGAGGGACTGTTCGATCAGGAAGCGTATGATCTGGTTATGCGTCTGGCCGATCATGCCGCTATCGCCATCGAGAACGCTCGTTTGTTTGAGCAGGTGCGTCAGGCTAATGAGGCCAAGACTGAGTTTGTCTCCTTCGTCTCACACGAACTTAAGCAGCCGATGACCTCGATGAGGGGCTATGCTGACTTGCTGCTTAAGGGAGCGGCCGGCGAGTTAAACGAGGCCCAGCGCAGTTTTCTCGAGACGATACGCGCAAACGTGGAGCGTATGAACTCACTGGTCACCAGTCTGCTGGACATCTCGCGCATAGAAAGTGGTCGCATCAGGATCAATCTGGAGGATCTCTCGATCGAGCAGGTCATCGAGGATACTTTACGCCAGATGCGTGCCCAGATTGAGGCCAGGCATCAGACGCTCGCGGTAGAGGTCGCCCCAGGCCTGCCGCACATCCGGGGCGATCGGGAACGCCTGGGGCAAATATTGACTAATTTGATAAGCAATGCCCACAAGTATACACCTGAAGGAGGGCACATCACGGTGCGTGCTCAACAGTGGGAAGCGGAGGGGAACCACTTCGTGATGTGTGCGGTCTCAGACACGGGTATCGGCATGTCGGCCGAAGATCAGGCAAGGCTGTTCACCAAATACTTCCGCTCCGATGACCCCGCTGTGCGCAGAGAGAGTGGTACCGGGTTGGGGTTGGTCATCACCAAAAGCCTGGTGGAACTCCTGGGCGGCGAAATCTGGGTGGAAAGCGAAGCGGGTAAGGGGAGTACCTTCGCTTTTACCATCCCGGTCAGCAGTCATGCTCCCTGAGGTATGATCCCGGCGGCTGCCTGCACTTCCAGCAGGCCAGAGGGTGATTAAGGTTCTTTGGGTCGGTGTCGGCGGAGGCCGACGCCAGGCACGAAGTGCCCGGCGTGGGCGATTTCAATCGGCCTGAACAGTTACGGTTCTTTGAAGCGAGCCTCCAATTGCTCCAGCAGCTCCGCTGCTTCCACCAGCTTGTCCAGTGGATTGGGCTTGCCTCTGAAGTAACGATAATCACACGGGATTACGTCGAGGGTGTGGACGAGTTCCTGATGTCGCTCCTTCACCGCCCCCTCACTGACACCGTATAGCTCCGCTATCTCTTTACGTGTCACCGGGCGCAGGTTAACTTTACGTACCATATAGTCAATCGCGGCAGCCCAGGTCTCGGGCTTGCGCACGACCAGAGGTTCGCTCCCCACGGCTATACGATACTCAAGCCAGGCCCGGATAGCCGCCCCGATCTCCTCGATGGGAATTCCCGCCTTGCTCATCTTCTCCGTGATCAGCCGTTCCACCTCGTCCATGCCAGTGGCGAAGAGGGTCTGAAAGCGTTCCGCCAGAGGCGAGTCTGGCCTGAGCCGGATGAAACCGGCGAGAGCCTCCCGTGCCTGGTCAAAATCGCCGCTTCTGGCAAGTGCTCGTGCCAGATGCAAAAGGTAGTCCGGCTCATCGGGGGCAAGCTGGATAGCGCTCTGAAAACATTTGATGGCCCGCTCGATATCCCATTCTTTGTACGCCCGGAGACCTCGCTCTTTATACTGTTCCGCTCGTTGATGATTGCCCGGATTCATAGTACTCCTCCGATAATGCCGGGGAAGCGGGCTTTGCTGGTAAGACTGACACACCCGCCCGAGGATGATATGCCTGGATTATAACATATGAGTCTCAGATGGGCAACGCCATGAAGACCCCCGTCATATTGCACTCCCTCCGGCTCGGGCTGGTCTTCAGACCACACCCGACGCCGCACGACCGGCCACAGTGTAGGAAACTGCTCGCAGTTGTCCTGCAATCTGGCTACAGCCTGCTCTCGCTCCCTTCTCGCGCAAAAAAGTGACACACACCCAAGAGACCATGCTGATTACCCACATACCTCCCTGGGTCTTGGGAATGGATGCTTTCCGGAGAATGCCAGTGTAGCGGCAGTGATCAAGACAGCATGCATGCGAGGAGCACACAAGGGCCATCGCAGTCCCCAGCGAGGCCGGATTTGCCTCCCAGCCAGCGCAGTCACAAGACCATCTGGTGGGACCAGGTGTGAGCGACGTGATACACAAACAAGGCAGCCAGAGAGAACCGCTTCGCTTCGGCTCCGGAAGTCATCCGCTCCCCCTCCTGCAGCCCCTGGAATGGCTGGAGGAGCAGATCTCAGCACTGGATGAGGGGATTGGCCAGCTCCTCCAGAATGAACCGGATTGGGCCGAGAAGATAGAGATTCTCCAGAGTGTGCCCGGCATCGGGATGGTCACAGCAGCCACATTGGTCGCCGAATTGCCCTTCCTGGGCCAGGCCAGCCACAAGGAGATTGCGGCCCTGGCCGGAGTGGCCCAGATGAGCCGGGATAGCGGAAGGCGCACAGGAAAGCGGCACATCACGGGCGGGCGGCTTTCGGCTCGGCGGGTGCTCTATATGGCGACGGTTGCGGTCATCCGGTGCAATCCGGTCATCCGGGCCTTTCACCTGCAGCTGCTGGCCGCGGGGAAGGAGAAGAAAGTGACGCTGGTCGCCTGTATGCGGAAATTGCTAACGCTCTTGAACGCTCTCCCCCTCAAGCGGCAGCGGTGGAATCGGCTTCCGCCGCATCCCAAGACCAGCTTGACAAACAACACGGTTGCTCTGCGGTTTATCCCGAAGGACATCGAGACGCAGAATGCGCATGCCTGGAGAGGGGTCCAGACTGGCGTGGACCCTGTGCGCTGATACCTGGCACAGGGGATAAAACGGGGCAGTACAGACTGGAAACCGGGGGTCTCGGGAGACCAGACACCAACCGGTCAGTCGTCCACCAGCCTGACTGTCACAGGAAGCCTAACGGCCCTCCAGCTCGGCCATTCTGGCGAACAGGTCAAGAAACTCAGTGTTAGTGCGGGTCTGTTTGAGCAGTCGGAGTAGCTCCTGCATCGCCTGATCCAGCGAGTAACCCGAGGCGATGGACTCCAGGAAACGTTGACGCATCAGCCACACTTTATGGAGCGTCTCTTCGTCAAGCAGCAGCTCTTCTCTGCGCGTGCCAGAACGCTCGATATCAAAGGCCGGGAAGATATGGCGCTCCTGGAGTCTGCGGCTCAGGTGCAATTCCATATTGCCCGTCCCTTTGAACTCCTCGTAGATCATGTCATCCATGCGGCTGCCGGTGTCCACCAGACAGGTCGCGATGATGGTGAGGCTTCCTCCCTCCTCGATGTTACGGGCCGCGCCGAAGAAATACTTGGGTGGGTAAAGGGCGGCCGGGTCAAGCCCACCGGAGAGAGTACGGCCGCTCGGCTGCACCACCAGGTTGTATGCCCGGGAGAGGCGGGTAATACTATCAAGCAGAATCACCACATCCTTTTTGCCCTCCACGAGCCGCTTGGCCCTGGCCAGGGCCAGCTCTGCGACGCTGGCGTGGCTCTGCACCGGCTCATCGAAGGTAGAGCTGATGACCTCTGCGTCCACCGAACGGTCCATATCAGTAACTTCTTCCGGCCTTTCGCCGATGAGCACGACCATCAGGTAGACTTCAGGGTGGTTGGCCGAGATGCCGTTGGCTATATGCTTGAGCACGGTGGTTTTGCCGGCCTTAGGCGGTGAGACGATGAGGCCACGCTGCCCTTTCCCGATCGGCGCGATTAAACTGAGCAACCGGGTGGTCAGGTTACCCGGGCTGGTCTCAAGGATAAACCTTTCGTTAGGGAAGATGGGAGTGCGTGACTCGAAGCTGGGACGCTGCTTGGCGCTTTCCGGGTCCATCCCGTTCACCGCCTCTACCCGCAGGAGACTGTAGTACTTTTCATTTTCCTTGGGCGGGCGCACCTGTCCCACCACCAGGTCACCTGAGCGGAGTCCGAAGCGGCGAATTTGCGACTGGGAGACGTAGACATCGTCCGGCCCGGGCTTATAGCGATTGCAACGCAGGTATCCTTTGCTTTCATCCACGATGTCCAGCACGCCACCGCCGAACATCAGGTTCTCCCGCTCCGCCTTGGCGCGCAACAGTCGGAGGATCAGATCCTCTTTTTTCATCTTACTGTAGCCGGAAATTTCCCACTCTTTGGCCATTTCGCGCAATTCTTGTAGCCTTCTGGCTTCGAGAGTGGCCATAGTAATCTCTTCACTGCTTATTGCTTCCATCATTATCTTACCCTCTCATGCACAAGATATAAGGGGTGTCCGGGAGGCTGCTCCCGGCAACTCACTCGCTCCGCCAACACGATGCGCCTGTCCGTCTTACCAGGGCCTCACAATATCGGGCTGATCTTGCTGGTGCTGCGGGGGGTGAATGCCGCAAGGACACGGACGATCAGACCAGAAGGCGAGTCAATCGAGATACCAGACCCAGCGCGTACCGCGTATCTCACGAATGATATCGGTGGTGGAGAGGATTCCCAGAGGTTTGCCCTCGTCGTTGACCACCAGCAGGCGATGGATATTACTTTCCACCAACTTTTTGGCCGCCTCAGCCACGGTGGCATTTTCGGAGATGCTGATCACACCCGGGGTCATCACATCCCGCGCCTGAATGGCGCTCAGATCTTCACCGTAGTGTGCGATCACATCGGTGTGAGTAACCACTCCCAGCGGGAACTCTCCCTCATGCTCAGTGACCATAACGGCATGCACCTCTGTATCGGCCATCACCCGCACCACTTCCTGGAGGGGCGAATCCGGCCTGCAGAGGATCACCCCCTTGTGATAAATATCGCGTACTTTTCGCTCATTGCTCATCAGGGCACTCCACTCAGGTCAGAAGCAGCACATAGTAGTAACCGATTACCGCAGCCCACAGGATGCTGTCCACCCGGTCCAGGGCTCCCCCGTGCCCGGGTAGCAGATTGCCACTATCCTTCACCCCGGCGCTCCGCTTGATCATCGAGACGGCCAGGTCGCCCAGAGGAGCAATTATCGAGATCAGTGTGCCGAGGATCAGGCCATGGGTTGCATTAATAGCGGCATGTGTGCCTGCTCCCAGGCGCCACAATGAGGCCAGGAGCGCAGTAAGTAACGCTCCGAAGGCGATACCTGCCAGGTACCCTTCCCAGGTCTTGCCGGGGCTGAGTGCAGGGGCCAGCTTATGCCGTCCCCACTTGCTTCCCACGAAGTAGGCGCCCGAGTCCGCGAGCATAATCGCGGGGATGGCCGTCAGTGTCCACCACAGGCCATCATGCAGATTGCGGAGCTCGATCAGGCAGGCCCCGCACACTCCCAGGTAAAGGCCCCCGCTGACGGTCAGCGCCCAATCGGCCACGGGTGAGCCTTCGCGATGAGCCAGTTGCCAGGTCAGGGAAGTCATGAGGATCAGGGCCAGCCCTGCACCGAGCAGTCCCCGCATCTGCAGATAGGCACCAAGCAAGAAGAGCCACACCAATCCCACCCCGAAGACCGGAGCAGGACGAAATCCCTGACGAACTGCCAACTGGCAGAACTCGATCTCTGCCAGCGTCAAAAGCAGCATCACCAGAGCTAGAAAGGCCAGCCTGCCCAGATAGATGCAACCTACGACGACAGGGATCAGGACAATTGCAGTCAGGAGACGGTTACGCAGCACGGATAAGGAAGTAGCAGCACGTTTTGGAGAATCTCGTCTGCCCGGCCTGCGCCGGTTACTCAGAGCCTATCCAAATCAGGTCAGCCTTCTCCAGGCTGCCCAGGCAGGCCGGAAAGCTCGCCCTCACAGCTTCTCGGATGGGCGCCTAACCTTCAGGCAGACTGTCAGGGACGGATGCCAGTAAGGTGTCAGGTGAGTGGCACCTCATTGTGCGACGGCTCTGGCGGGTCAGTCAGGCCTGTGCATCAGGTACCAGGCCAAAGCGGCGTTGACGGCGGTTGTACTCCACCAGTGCCTTGTAAAGCTCGTCTTTGTCAAAGTCAGGCCACAGAGTAGGGGTGACGTAGAACTCGGCATAAGCTCCCTGCCAGATCAGGAAATTGCTGATCCGCATCTCGCCGCTGGTGCGGATGATCAGGTCAGGATCGGATAGCTCCGCCGTGTAGAGATAGTGGCTGACCAGCTCCTCGTTGACCTGGTTGGCAGGCACTCCATCGGCGATGATGCGACGTATCGCATCCACGAGCTCGGCCCGGCCGCCATAATCGAAGGCAACATTGAGGATCAGGCGTCGGTTGTTTTTGGTCAGTTCAATCGCGTCACGGACTTTTTGTTGGAGCCGGGCGGGGAGGCGCTCCAGATGACCAATGTGGCGCAGACACACTCCTTCTGCATGTAGCTCCGCCAGTTCCCGGTCAATAACCCGCTCCAGAATGGATAGCAGAGCCTGGACCTCGCCGCTGGGACGGCCCCAGTTTTCGGTCGAGAAAGCGTAGATAGTCAGAATGGGAATGCCGAACTCGACTGCTGCCCGCAGCACACGCCGGAGATTTTCTGTGCCAGCACGATGACCGGCCGTACGCGGCAACCCGCGGGCCCTGGCCCAGCGGCCATTACCATCCATTATGATGCCAACATGTTGAGGTATCCGCTCCAGAGGCGGGTACCTTTGCTCGTCTTGGGGCGAGCGGTTCGGCTGGTTGACCATTAACCTTCCAGGAGTTCCCGCTGTTTACGGCTGCTGATCTCGTCCATCTGCTCGATGTAGCGGTCGGTGAGTTCCTGCAACTCGTCTTTGGCGCGGTAAAACTCGTCTTCAGAGATCACCTTTTCCTTCTCGAAATCGCGCAGAGTGTCGAGCGCATCACGGCGAATGTTGCGCAGAGCGACTTTACCCTCCTCCACTCGCTGCCGCACCACCCTGGCAAGCTCCTGCCGCCGCTCCTCAGTGAGGCGAGGAATGGGCAGGCGGATGATGCGGCCATCATTGGAGGGAGTAAGTCCCAGTTCCGATTTGAGGATGGCCCGCTCGATGTCACTCAGTGACTTTGGGTCGTAGGGACGGATGGTAAGCAACTGGGGCTCCGGCGCCGAGATGACCGCCAGCTGATTAAGTGGTGTGGGTGTGCCATAGTACTCGACCATCACCCGCTCCACCAGCGCAGGCGACGCCCGACCAGTACGGATAGTCCGCAAGTCGGCCTCCAGTGCCTCGATCGCCTTCAACATATGCTCTTCCGATTCCTGAAGGAGCTCCTTAATCATCCTTTGCTACCGCGAGATCAGCGTACCGATCGGTTCTCCCAAAACAGCCTGTTCCAGGCTGTGAGGCTGCCACAGGTTGAGTACCAGGATCGGCATATCATTCTCCATGCAGAGTGAAATAGCTGTGGCATCCATAACCCCGATGCGCATCTCAAGGGCCTGCATGTAGGTAAGATGATCGAACCTTTCCGCATCGGGATTCTCGTGTGGATCCTCTGCATAGACCCCATCCACCTTGGTGGCCTTGATCAGCAGGTCGGCGTTGATCTCCATAGCCCGCAGCGCAGCAGCTGTATCGGTTGTGAAATACGGATTGCCCGTCCCCCCACCGATGATAACGACCCGCCCTTTTTCAAGGTGGCGAATGGCCCTCAGGCGGATGTAAGGCTCAGCCACGGCCCGCATCTCTATAGCAGTCTGCACCCGCGTGGTGACGCCGATGCGCTCAAGCGCATCTGCCAGGGCCAGAGCGTTCATCACCGTGGCGAGCATCCCCATGTGGTCCGCTGTGGCACGGTCCATCCCATGCGCCAGTCCATCACGCCCACGCCAGATATTACCTGCTCCCAGCACGATGGCCACCTCAGCTTCCAGGTTGCGCATGGCCACAACCTTGGCGGCGATCTCATCAGCCATATGAGGGCTGATGCCAAAACCGCCCGGACCGGCCAGGGACTCGCCGCCCAGTTTGAGCAGCACCCGTTTGTACTTCGCTACCGCCATTTGCCTGGAATCAGCTCTCTTCTCCGAGCTTGTAGCGCACAAAGCGGCGCAGCACGATGTTCTCTCCCAGCCTGGCAGCGACGTCGGAGATGATGTCACGCACCGTTCTACCCTCGTCTTTGACAAAGGGCTGTTCCATCAGGCACGTCTGCTGGTAAAACTTCTCCATCCGCCCGTCAACTATGCGTTCCACGACTTTTTCGGGCTTCCCCTCTCCCAGAGCCTCAGCGCGATAGATGGCCCGCTCGCGCTCAATGACCTCCGGTGGCACTTCCTCACGGGTTATATAGCGAGGCGCGGCAAAGGCGATGTGGAGTGCCAGGTCGTGAGCCAGTTCCTGGAAGTCAGGTGTGCGGGCGACAAAATCGGTCTCGCAGTTCAGCTCCAGCATCACCGCAACGCGATTGCCCGGATGTACATAGGCCTCCACGCGTCCCTCGGAGGCTTTGCGATCAACACGCCTGGCGGCCTCAGCCAGGCCCTGTTCACGCAGCCTGACAACCGCGCTCTCGAAATCGCCATCACAGGCTTCCAATGCTTTACGGCAATCAAGCACACCAGCGCCTGTTGCCTCTCTCAATGCTTTTACCATTTCGGTTGTGATTTCCAACTTCCCACTCCCCATCTGGACTGTGCCAGGCCTTCGGCTAAGGCCCGCCTTTAATCTTCAAAGGTTTCCTCATCTTCGTGCTTACTGCGTTCCTCGTATTCCAGCTCGTACTCTTCGGGGTACTCGCCGTACTCATCCTCTATACCATAGGCCGTAAACTCTTCCATTGCCCCACCTTCCTCCTCTTCGAGTTCTCTGAGGCGGGCCAGTGTGGCAGGGCTGAGGTACTTCTCGTCTTCGGCGCTGACCATCTCGCCTTCCAGCATCTCTTCCGGCTCGTAAGCTTTGCGCAGAGCCATCCCTTCCAGTACCGCGTCGGCGATCTTTGAGGTGATCAACTTGATCGCCCGGATCGCATCATCATTGGCCGGGATCACGTAGTCTATTAAGGAAGGATCGCAGTTAGTGTCTACGACCGCCACGATAGGGATGCGCAGCTTGTGAGCCTCCGTAACGGCGGTCGCCTCCCGACGCACATCCACCACGTACAGCAGGTCCGGGAGTTCACGCATGTTCCTGATACCCCCCAGCCGCTCGTTTAGCTTCTCGATCTGATGTTCCAGACCGAGGGCCTCCTTTTTGGTCAGCCGCTCAAAGTCACCCCTGTCGCGTCGGGCTTCCAGGTTCATCAGGTAATCAATACGTTGTCTGATGGTGCGCCAGTTGGTCAGCGTGCCGGCCAGCCAGTGCTGGTTGACATATGGCATGCCACACCGTTGTGCTTCCTGGGCGATGGTATCCTGGGCCTGCCGTTTCGTGCCCACAAAGAGGACGGTCCCACCGGTTGCCACGGTCTCCCGGACCACGTCGTAAGCCTGTTCGATTGCAGTGAGGGTCTGTTGCAGGTCAATGATATGCACCCCGTTGCGCTCGGTGAAGATGTAGGGCTTCATCTTCGGATGCCAGCGTCGGGTGCGATGACCGAAATGCACCCCGGTTTCCAGGAGTGCCTTCATCGAAACTACAGCCATAAAAATACCTCCTTAAGCGTTATTTCCTCCGCCTCTGTCATTCCTTCGAGGGACCGGGGCGGCTGCTTCCCCGGCACGGCCTCTCTGGTCGGGAGGCGTGTGTAATCAGGCAAATTAACACTGCTCTTCCCCGGCCCGGGCCGGTATCCAGACCACGCCACAGCGGTTCAGATTCGGTATTCAGATTCACAGCACTGGGCAGGTCGGCGAAGGCGTGTCTCTGCCGTGCGCTACAAAAGATCAGGTGCGTAGTACCTGCTTTTACTGTCTGAATAGCTTGCAAATTGTACCATAAAGTGAAATTTGAGCAAGCGAGGTACTTTCCCTCGCAGGAATTGTCAATGCTCTGAAAAACACCCTGCCATGCCAGCCTCGTCTGGGACATCCCGAGAGCTCATTTGCGGTCTGTCAGGTAAACTCCTGGCCATGCTGAGAGCACTTCGAGAAAACCATACCCAGCCCGATCTTGAATGGCAAAAGATCGAGCTGGAATCAGGAGTTTGTACTCAGGACTGCTGATGGCGGTTGTGCCGGGCAACTGACGGGGTGGGTGCACAGCGTTGGATCCTCGGGATCGTGAAATGCAATCCAGCAGTTCAGGGTTTTCAGGTGCTTCCTCGACGCCGGTTGTCAAATGCCCGCTGGCTTATCGCCACCTGAGTAAGCGTTGTGAAGCGGTGTCCGAAACGGGCGAGGCGATGAGACGCTACCATAGTGCACCTTATGGTCAGACGCCTGAGGCGACAAGCATGGGGGCAAGCCTGTAGCCGGAATTTTCAGACACGCTTCAAGAATCAGTTATGCGAACAGGAAACCTGCGCAGGGGATAACGCTAACCGGTGCTCGCTCACCTTTACGGTGGCCCAATCATAGCAGGCGTCCTTCGCCCGCTGTTCATCGGATGGGCGGGATGAACTGCTGCTACCGCCCTCTGTGCATCTTGAGCGTACGTTCCAGAATCTCTTCCCTTTCGGAAAGATCGAGCTGCCTGCGTTCGGCCTTCTTTTCGCGCCGCTCCCGCCTTGACTGCTGGGCGCGGTGCAGTGCCATCTCCATAGTCGTACGCACAGTTTCCTCGCCCTCCCCAGAATCCTCGTCGGCTTCTATTTCCTCTTTTATTCCCTTCATGGTCAGATCAATGCGTTTTTTCTGCCTGTCGAGTCTGAGGATACGGACCTCAACCTGGTCGCCGACCTTCACCTTTTCTGAGGGGTGGCGAATATATCCCTCAGACATCTCCCGCACATGTAACAGCCCTGGCCTTTCAGCTCCGATATCCACGAATACCCCGTACGACTCCATACGTGTGACGACGCCGGTATAAACCTGCTCCTCCTGCAATTCATGCCACTCGACGGCTGGTGGCTCGACCATCGTGAGGCTGATCCGTCCCTTCTTGGGATTAACCTGGGTCACCCATACAGTCACGTTATCACCAGGATGGACCACGTCAGTGACGCTGTTGACACGCCTTGGAGCAAGCTGGGAAATGTGAACCACCCCGTCGTATTCCAGGCCTAGGTCTATGACGGCGCCGTAGAGCTGCGTCTCCTTGACCACCCCTTTAAGACACATTTTGGGCTGCAATTCAGTAATTGAGCTGACCTGCGAGTACACTACTGGCATTCTTATTCCCTCAACAAAAAGAGAGTAGGAAAAGCTGAAGTGAAAGTTGCGTAACTTGTACTATTCAGGCGGTGACTGTAGGGGCGAGGAATGCCTTGCCCGTACACCATTTTTGGCCACAGGCCTTTGGCCGGCTCTCGCCGGATACGGGCGATTAATCAATCGCCCCTTCCTTGCTGCACCACCGGGCAGTGTCGGCGCAGGCCGACAACCGGCACGAAGCGCCCAAAGAGGGCGATTTCAATCGGCCTGAACAGTTACAAAGTGGTAAATCTCCTCCAGCCTGAGGGATTATAGCCCAGAGGTGGTAAAGTGTCAAGCTTGCGTTTATAGGGTGGTGTCTGTCATATTTGGGCCGCGCCCGACGCCGCCACGACCAGCCACATTGTAGGACAACTGCTCGCAGTTGTCCTACAATGTGCCCTTCTGGCTCGGGCCGGTCTCCATGCCACATCCGACATCGGGTTGGTCGCTGGCGGTGAGTCGGGACCATTTCCCAAACTCGAGACACTTGCCGGTCGTTTAGAGCCTATCCGAAAAACCGTACAAGCGGCATCCCTATGCCGCTTATACCGACGCATAGGGATGCGTCGGTTACGTTTTTCGGATAGGCACTTAGTCAGGACTGCGGACCCAACTTGCCAACATGCCACTTTCTGATATTATATTCCGCCGACGGGAATCTGAGCAGTTTGTAGAGAGCATGGTATGACCCCCATACACATAGTCCGTTATGTAGCCCTGCAGCGTCGACAGCGCCGACGCGCTGCCGAACAGAGCGGTCCTCGACAGGCCATCCGCATCGCCGGGCTTGTTTTCCTGATCCTGGCTACGGTCGTCATAGTCTCTATCGCCGGCAGTGTGAGCGCCGTCCTCGGCGCGTACGCCTATTTCACGCGTGACCTGCCGGAGCCGGAGCAGATTGAGGCAGCCGAGGAGAACTTCGAGACCACCAAAATTTACGACCGCACCGGCCAGGTGCTGCTATACGAGGTGATTGACCCATTCGGCGGAGACCGGACCTGGGTCTCCCTGGACCAGATCCCAGAAGAGCTTATCTGCGCAACCATCGCCAGCGAGGACAGAACCTTCTGGACCAACCCTGGCTTCGATCCGCGCGGTATCGCGCGTGCTTTCTGGTCCAACCTGCAGGGGCGTAAGATTCAGGGTGGCTCTTCCATCACCCAACAATTGATTAAAAACGTTGTCATTGAGCCTGAGCGCCGCTACGTAAGCGCAGAGGGCCCCAAGTGGAAGGACTATGAGCGAAAGATCACCGAGCTTCTGCTGGCTTACCGCATCACCCAGAAATACTCCAAAAGGCAGATTCTGGAGTGGTATCTCAACACCAATCCATATGGAAACCTGGCCTACGGTATAGAGGCAGCCGCACGGGTCTACTTCGGCAAGAGCGCCCGCGAGCTGACGCTCGCTGAGTCGGCCACCCTGGCTCCTATCCCCCAATACCCCCGCATGAATCCCTTCGACAATCCTGAAGAAGCCCGTAAGCGACAGGGGCTTGTTCTCGACGCAATGGTACGCCAGGGCTGCATCACCCGCGAGGAGGCACTCGCCGCCAAGTACGAGGAGTGGAAGCTGGCCAGGTTCACCGAGCGCTTCGACATCAAAGCGCCGCACTTCTCAATCTATGTGCGCAAGCAGTTGGAAGAGATGTTTGGCCCTGAGCTGGTGTACCGGGGTGGACTGCGGGTTTACACCACACTGGACCTCGACCTGCAGGAACAGGCCCAATGCGTGGCCCGTGCCCATATCCGCCGCCTTTCTGGCGAGGATGAAGCCGCCGTGCTCCAGGAGGCCCTGGATGCAGGATGTACAGCAGCTCAATTCCTCACCCCACTTCGTGAATACGACGTCGGACGTGACCACAACGTGAATAACGCTGCAGTTGTCGCTATCCGCCCTGCCACAGGTGAGATCCTGGCCATGGTCGGCAGCCTCGACTACTGGGACGAAACGATAGACGGGCAGTTCAACGTCGCGGTAGATGGACCAGGCCGCCAGCCCGGCTCGGCGTTCAAGCCCTTTACCTACCTGACGCTGCTCTCCCAGGGGTACAATGCCGCCCATATGTTCATGGACGTGCGTACTGCGTTCAAGCAACCCAATGGTGCCCCCTATGTACCGGAGAACTACGACCGCAAATACCACGGGCCGCAACGTATGCGGCTGGCCCTGGCCCGTTCCTACAACATCCCTGCCGTCGCAGCATTGGAGCTGGCCGGTGTTGACAACGTGATCCGTATGGCGCACCGTCTCGGCATCAACACGCTGAACCGGGGACTGGACTACTACGGCCTCAGCCTGACCCTTGGAGGAGGAGAGGTACATCTGCTCGACATGACCTACGCTTTCAGCGTCTTCGCTACTGGTGGCCGGATGTACGGCGAGGCCGTACCCGAGGAGGAACGACGCGCCGGATACCGGGAACTGAACCCGGTCGCCATCCTGCGCGTTGAGGATCGCAACGGAAACATATTGTACGAGTACAAAGAGCCCAAAAGCCAGGATATCCTCTCACCGCAACTGGCCTACCTGATGAACTCCATTCTCTCCGACCAGCAGGCAAGATGGGCCGGATTCGGCCACCCCAACCCGATGGAACTTTCAAATGACAGGCCAGCTGCGGCCAAAACCGGCACAACCAACGACTTCCGCGATGCGTGGGCAATCGGATACACACCACAGTTAGCGGTCGGTGTGTGGGTAGGCAACACCGATAACAGCGAGATGAAAAACCTGCCAGGCGTGCGGGGAGCGGGACCCATCTGGCATGCCGTGATGGAATACGCATTACAGGATGAAGAAATCGTTCCCTTTTACCGGCCAGATGGGCTGGTCGAACGGGCGGTATGCGCTGTCTCCGGCAAACTGCCCGGCCCGCACTGTCCTACCGTCAACGAAATCTTCATCCCGGGCACCGAACCCACCGAACAATGCGACATCCATCAGGTATATATGGTGAACCGGGAAACAGGACGGCTCTGCACCGTGCACACCCCGCCGGAGTTGTGCGAAGAGCGGGTTTACGAAGTGTACCCACCAGAAGCAGCCGACTGGCTCGCCAGTCTTCCCGAGGACAGGCGACCGGCACAGCCACCCACCGAGTACGATACCACCTACGGGCCGGTGCCCACCGATGCCGAGGTGGCTATCATCAGCCCGACCCCTTACTCCTACATCCGGGGCATCGTGCCCATCGTCGGCAATGCCAGGGGAGGTGACTTCAACTTTTACCGGCTGGTGTTTGGCAAAGGGCTATACCCCACCGAGTGGCTCCAGATCGGCCCCGACCACGGTGAGCAGGTTGACCATAACATTCTGGAGTACTTCGACACCACCTCACTGGATGGATTATACACGCTCCGCCTCCAGGTGGTAGATCACTCTATGGCGCTGCGCGAGGCGACCATCCAGGTCACGGTTGACAATATCTCGCCGACCGTTACGCTCAATCATCCGGAGGATGGAGCGGTATACGAGATAGGCCGCGATGAATGGACTAACGTCAATGCCGAGGTGGAGGACTATTCGGTGGCGCGGGTCGAGTTCTACGGCTACGCCGGCTCCAAGGACACCGAGCCGCCGCCTGGTCTGGCACCCTTTGCCGTGCGCACCGTCGCGCCGTTCAACGTTAACTGGCCGTTGAAGGAAACGGGGGAGTTTACTCTCTACGTCGTCGCCGTTGATGAGGCGGGTAACAGCACTACAAGCGAGCGGGTTACGATTCGGGTAATGCCTCGTCAGCAGAGCCGGTAGCGAGCAGCGCGACCACCCTGTCAAGGATCGCCTCAGCGACGGCCGTTTTGCTCATCAACGGCAGCGACTTCACGCTGCCATCACGCCCGATCAACACGACCCGGTTGGTCTCCACACCAAAACCGGCATCGCGCGCCGTGATGTCGTTGGCCACAATAAGATCAAGGTCCTTGGCCAGCAGCTTGGAGCGGGCATGTTCTACCAGTTGCTCGCTCTCGGCAGCAAAGCCAACTACCACGCGCGTACGCATCCCCCTGGCATCCCTGACCGCGGATAGAATGTCAGGTGTACGCACTAACTGGAGAGTCAACGTCTCTTCCGCCTTCTTGATCTTCTGCGCTGCCACACTGACAGCCCGATAGTCTGCCACGGCTGCAGCCATCAACAACACATCGCAGTCCTCCAGCGCGGCAAGCACCGCATCGTGCATCTCCTGCGCCGTGGTCACCTCCACCCGTTCCGCGCCGACAGGTGTTGGGAGCCAGGTAGGGCCGGTGATCAGTGTGACCTGCCCACCCCGATCCAGAGCCGCCTGGGCCAGAGCGAAGCCCTGCCGTCCAGAAGAGGGATTGCTGATGAAACGCACCGGGTCAAGCGGCTCACGGGTGGGACCGGCCGTCACAATGACCTTACGTCCGGAAAGGGGGCCGTTCCTCCCCAACACCAGCCTGATGTGACCCAGTATCTCATCCGGCTCGACCATGCGTCCCCTTCCAGCCAGCCCCGATGCCATACGCCCCCAGGCCGGCCCGACGACGTATGCTCCACGCCCCTTCAATACGGCAATGTTGGCCTGGGTGGCCGGGTGCTCCCACATACCGGCATCCATAGCCGGGACGATCACCAGCGGACATGAGGCAGCCAGTGCCAGCGTGGTGAGCAGATTATCGGCCAGGCCATGGGCCAGCCGGGCAATGGTATTGGCAGTCGCCGGGGCAACGACGAGCAGCTCAGCAGCATGAGCAAGCCCAACATGGGCAATGTGGGTGGGCAGGGCCTTGCCGGCAGTGCGCCACATATCCGTGTAGACAGGCCGGCCGGTCAGCGCCTCAAAAGTCAGGGGCGCGACAAAACGCGTGGCGGATTCGGTCATCACCACATCAACCAGAGCGCCGGCCTGAGCCAGATGGCTGGCCAGCGTACACACTTTGTACGCGGCTATGCCACCGGTCACGCCCAGGAGGATACGCCTGTTTTCCAGAAGCGGTACGTGTTCCACGTTCAGCGGTTCAGCTCATAAATGATCCGCAGCCCGTGCAGTGTCAACCAGGGATCAACCACATCAATAACTCCGGTCTCACAGGCGACCAGTTCTGCCAGCCCTCCCGTAGCGACAACACGGGTCTGTGGTCCAAGCTCCGCCTTAAAACGGGCCACCATCCCCTCTACCAGCCCGACATAGCCGAATAGCAGCCCGGATTGCATGCTGTGCACCGTATTCCGCCCAATGGCTGAAGGCGGGCGTTTCAACTCAATGCGGGGGAGTTTGGCCGTCCTCTCAAAGAGCGCCTGAGCTGCTATGGTAATGCCGGGAGCGATCGCCCCTCCCAGATAGTCACCCTCTGCGGAGACCGCATCAAAAGTGGTGGCGGTGCCAAAGTCAACCACACAGGCTGGCGTGCCGTAGAGCGCCCGCACGGCAGCAGCGTCCACGATCCGGTCTGCGCCTACCTCCTGTGGATTTTCGTAACAGATACGCACTCCGGTTTTCACCCCGGCGCCCACTACAAGCGCATCCTGGCCCAGGTAGTCCCGGCAGACCTGCTGGAAGACCGGGGTCAAAGGGGGGACAACGCTGGCAATGGCAGCCCCGGTGACCTGATCGGGCTGGTATCCCCGATGGCGAAACAGTTGAACCACCAGAATGCCATACTCGTCAGGCATCTTTTCATGGATAGTGCGTATGCGCCAGCTTGATCTGAGCGTCTCACCATCGTACAGGCCGAAGGTGATATTGGTATTGCCAATATCCACCGTGAACAACATACTACATCACCATTGTATACTGCGCCACAGGTGAACTTTGGAATTTTCCTGAGCGTGGTAGCACGTGGTTAAATGGTATTTATTCAGCCTGCGCCCGCCGGAGCACAGTCCGGCGGAGCAGATGGCACCTGAGCCAGGGGCGTCTCAGTGTAGCCAGTGTCTGCAAAGTCTGGTCCGGGCGGACTGTGGTCCGCCCGGCACAGCACGGACAGGCTGAACAGTTACGTTAAATGTCCAATTCTTACCCGTCCCCAGTATAAGTTACGCGCTCATCCCCTCCCTGGCGCGCCGGATATCTGGTGACTCATATCAGGCTATCCGGCTAGGCAGGCATGAGCGTTCCACGAACCTTGTGTTGTCACTACCGGCAGACCAACACCGGACGTCGGCTGGTACGCAGCACCTCGTCAACTGCGCTGCCCAACACAATCCCCAGCATGGGACTCAGTCCATAGCCTCCCATAAGGATCAGATCACAATCCTGCTCCTCGGCTGTCAACATCACCGAAGCGGCGACCGGCCCCCGTTCCGTGAAGTATGTGGCCTCAACGCCGTGTGTTTCCAGATACGTGCGAGCGCGCGCCAGTGTCTCCGGGGTGGTACGCCCCTCTTCCACCACGGTCATCACCACCAGCGGGATATTCCAGCGAGCTGCCATATAGGTCGCGACGAAAAGCGCCTCTTCAGCCTTAGGGCTACCATCGTAAGCCAGCAAGGCACGCTCCAGTGGATGTGGGGGAGCCGGCACCATCATAATCAGCCTGGGGCAGCTACGGATCAGCGCGCTGATCCCGGAGCCGAGCCTGGCCGTCACTCTGGGCGCAGGAGGATGTTTCAGAGCCAGGACAACCAGATCAGTCCAGCGGGCCAGTGCACATACCTGCCTTGATACATTGCCCACCTCGAAGACCAGGTCTCCCACCACGCCCAGTGCTTCGCAACGCCGCCTGAACTCGCTTTCCAGGGCGCGCGCTGCCCTCCCATCCCTCTCCCTCGGTGAAGAGACCACGTGAAACGCATGGAGTCTCGCCCCCTCGCGCCGGGCCACGATCGCGGCCTGCTCCATGGCCCACCAGCCATTCTCTTTTCCGTTGAGGGCAACGAGAATATCGGTGAACAGACGATCGGTCTGGCGTCCTTTGAGCCGCTCCTCGCGCCACTGTCCGGGTGGTGGTCCGCCCTCGATCTCTTCAGGCATCACCATACGGCGAATCTTCTCTACAACCCGTGTGACCACATGGTGCAACCTGGGGCTGAAGCGCTTCACGAGATCGTCTGCTACAGCTTCGGGTCTCAGCTCCCATCCCAGGGCCTCCTCCAGCGCGGCGCGGTGTTCCGCGAGCCACAAATAAAGGTCCGCCTCAGTACGGCCGGGAAAATCCTGCAACACACCCCTTGCCCTGATCACCTGAACGACGGGCAGGTAGACCGTATCGTACCAGTGAGCCACTGCCTCTTCGTAGGGTATCTCCCGCTTCTGTTCCAGCCCCATGAAATAGCGATGGGTCTCGATATGCTCCTCAAGAATCCTGTACTGGCCCGGCGCGGTTACAGTCAGGTCAGCGCCTGGCCTCAGCAGGTCGAGGCGAGTACGCTCGAGGAACTCGGCGTACTCAGCTTTGATGATCAGATCATCGGGTTGATCATCCGGTGACAATTCCACCCGGGTCTTGAGCTCGGTCACGTAGGCAGGAATATGAGTCATCCCAAGCTGACGTGCAGCAGAGACCCGATGGTTGCCATCGAGCACGAAGTAAGCCTGCCCGATCTGATACACCTCGATTGGTGGCACCCCTGACCAGTCGGCCATAGCCACCCTCACGCGCATCCAGCGATCCCGGTCGCTATCGAATTTGGGCAGGAAATCGCGGGTGAAATCATTGTAACGCCCCACGCTGCCGACGATGGCATCCAGGGGGATCTCCTTGAGCACGCTACTGCCGGTCCTGACTGCCCTGAGCTTGCGGCGTACCTCCTCGTAGGAGAGGAGGCTGGCTGACTTTCCGGTCAGTCGGGCCAGCATCTCTTTCAAATCAGCCTGTCTACGGGCACGCCGGAAATCATCCAGGGCTGAGAGAAACTCCGGTGAGTTTTGAGGAAACATAACACCCAGACCAAAAAGTTTGACAGTCACCCTGCGGGTGACTGTCAAACCGAAACATCCTACTTGCCTGAGTCACCGCCTCCGCCAGAGCTTGTGCCGGAGTCAGAGGAACTTTTCGCAGATTTATCATCCTTTTTATTGTTGTTACCAGGAGCCGCAGTGGATGACCGGCCACGATTATCGGTCACGTAGAAACCGGCCCCCTTGAAGATAACACCCACAGGTTGAATCAGGCGGTATACCTCTCCTCCGCACTCCGGGCAGAGTTGTAGAGGTTCCTCGCTGATGTGCTGTCGGTATTCAAAACGTACACCACAATCTCGACACTTGTACTCGTACAATGGCATCCCGATCACCTCCTGACAATGATACAATTATAATGCACATGAGCCAGTCAGGCAAGCCAGAAATCGCAATGGGGTGTCCGTCACTTTTTTGCGCGAGAAGAGAGCGAGAGCAGGCTATGGCTGGCCGTGGCGACGTCAGTTGTAGGGCAACTGCGAGCAGTTGCCCTACATTGTGGCCGGTCGTGCGGCGTCGGGCGTGGTCTGAAGACCGGCCCGAGCCAGCGGATGCAAAAATATGACGGACACCCATCGCAATGGTATTTTTGCATCCGCCCGGCTCAGGCCGTTCTCCAGACCGCGTCCACAGCATAGGACAACTGCGAGCAGTTGTCCTACACTGATATTATGCCTCACCCAGGATGCCCAGTCGTATCAACGACAGCGCGGCATCGGCAGCCCACTCACGCACGCGGGCACGATCGCCATTGAAGCTGAGGCGGCGACATATTTCCCGTCCCTGGCAATCAACCGCAGCCTCAATCACACCGTAAGGCCGCGTCGGGGTGCTGTCTTCAGGGACGACAAGTGCCCCCACCCCCAACCCAATATCACTGCCGGCGATTTCACGGATGT
>Ga0209101_1000624_pt1 | contig 28682 bp, 15 predicted proteins | sample ConPoolayeCmetaG_FD_185481 | JGI IMG/M metagenome (GOLD analysis project Ga0209101, IMG submission 185481) | Hot spring microbial mat communities from California, USA to study Microbial Dark Matter (Phase II) - Cone Pool mat layer C metaG... ...
GCATTTACCAGCCTCGCGCGTTCCGTATATTGCGTGGCGATGGTTGTGAGTTGCTTTCAAATTGTATCTTTGCATAGCATTTACCAGCTTTTCGGGCTTTTTGCTCCTCGCATGTCTGGTTGTGAGTTGCTTTCAAATTGTATCTTTGCATAGCATTTACCAGCTACGGGTCCGCAGGGCGTGCAAGGTTCTACGTTGTGAGTTGCTTTCAAATTGTATCTTTGCATAGCATTTACCAGCAAAAAGACTTGGGTCATACGTGATTGTTTGGTTGTGAGTTGCTTTCAAATTGTATCTTTGCATAGCATTTACCAGCAGAGGGCTTTGCCCTCTTGAGGAGCGAGATGTTGTGAGTTGCTTTCAAATTGTATCTTTGCATAGCATTTACCAGCCCCGCCGTCAAGTTGAAAACAGTGCCGGGAGTTGTGAGTTGCTTTCAAATTGTATCTTTGCATAGCATTTACCAGCGAAAAATTTGAAGGCCAGGATATATTGGATGTTGTGAGTTGCTTTCAAATTGTATCTTTGCATAGCATTTACCAGCCAAAGAACGTCAAGAGCGTAAACACTGGTAGTTGTGAGTTGCTTTCAAATTGTATCTTTGCATAGGCATTTAGCAGCAGTTAAAAGAATGAGAAGGAGGAAAGGATGGTTGTGAGTTGCTTTCAAATTGTATCTTTGCATAGGCATTTAGCAGCGCTTGCCGGCATATATATGTATTTGAACACGTTGTGAGTTGCTTTCAAATTGTATCTTTGCATAGGCATTTAGCAGCCGCATAGCAGATATCCGACTGATTTTCAGAGAGTAAAGTGGCTGTGTAATGCAGAAAAAAAATGTCGTTCCGAGAGGTTGGTGGAGCGGCATTTTTGCAGTTTTTTCTGGCGGTTTAGTCGCTGAAGAGCATGAGCTGTTGATAGCCTTCGGGTTTAGGGGCGGTTCGGCGGCCGTAGAAGATTTGCATCATGGCGAATTGCTTGTCGGTAATGGTGAGGATGCCGACTTTGCCGGCGGGTGGTAGGATTTGCGCAATCCGCCGGACGTGCGTTTCGGCGTTTTCGCGGCTGGGGCAGGGTCGGACGTAGATGGAAAATTGAAACATGGTGAAACCTTCCTCGAGCAGGTTTTGGCGGAATTGATGGGCGGCTTTGCGCTCGGTATCGGTTCCGGTGGGCAGGTCGAAGAATACGATGATCCACATAAGGCGGTAGGCGCTGAGGCGTTTGGCGTTAGAGGGTGGGTATCTCATGTGCGGCGGTAGTGACGCGTGATTTATCCGGTTAGCTGAAGGTAGGGTAGAGGATTTCGCGCTCTTGACCGCTGAAGCAAGCGGCGAGGGAGGCTGCGGTGCGGTGTGCGGCCGTTTGGAGGGGCTTTAGTTTTTTTTCCATGCGCACGTCGAGTACGGGTATGAGGAGCAGTTCGCGTTTAAGCTCTGGAGTCAGAATGTTTCCTTCGTCGGATGGCTCGGGAGGGTGAGGGTGCTTGCGGAGGATTTGGCAAACCAAATCGTCTACGAAAGGGCGATAGGGTTCCATGATGTCATCGGCCAGACAGTAGGCGTTGTATTGGTTGCGGTGGTGGATGCCCAGTGTGGGCAGAAGTCCGGCTCCTACGAGGGCTCGGGCGATGACGGCGCGCAGCACGGCATAGCCGTAGTTGAGCAGGCAATTGGGCCACTCTCCGTAGCGGTCTCGGATGAAATCATCGGGGTCTTCCTCCGAGCTTTCCGGCTGAAGTGGGGTGTGTTGAAACAGGCGGGGCCAGTACCAGCCGGCGGCCCGCGCTTCTACGCCGTCGGGGTCGCCGCTGCGCACTTCTCGCATCCAGCGCAGCAGCGGGGCGCTGTCTATGCCCTGTCGTCTGAGCACCAGCGCTTGGTTGTAGATTTTTTGCCGGACCGTTTGTTGCCACAACTGCTTTTTCATCGGTAGGGAGGCCTCGATCTGCTCTCTGAAGCGGCGGCTCTGCAGGGTGTGCCCGTCCAAGGGCAACAGCAGTCCGGTGGGTAGATACTTCTCGTTGCAAACGATGACGGCTACGTTCTCCTCGAGCAAAGCGGCCAGCGCAACGTGGCTGATGGTGATCTGCGGGTGCTCCAAAATGAGCACTCCGATATCTTCGAAGGGAATGGTTGTCAGCTGCGCCGGTCGCTCGCCTCGGGCGGGCAGCTCAACCTCCAACCGCCGGAGCGAAACGCGCAAATAAGCAGGGACGCTAAAACAAAGCGTTTTTTTCATGGCCGGTGTTTTTTTTCGATAGCCTGTCGTTTTGACAACAGCCGAGCAGGCCCGCCGTCGGCCCGGCAGGGCATTCCGTTATATCGGTTGGCCTACCGCCACAATGTGCCCTAAGCGGTTTACCGTTACCTTAATGGCTCCGGCTAGGGATGCTATAGAACGACATCGCTTGTAGCGATTGGCGCTTTTTGAATCACGATCATCCAACGCCTTTGATTCGAGGTGGTAGGAAAACCAATAATCGCCTGAGGATATCTTCCTGACTCGGAACAAATGCTTGCTAACGTAGCTGCGGTTTTTAAGGTCGCGCAGGTCTATATCTGCAGGGTCGAGACCGAACACGAACATGTCGTTTCGGGCCAAGGAGACGACGAACTGCCAGTCGGGGTTTTCGGGCAGGTGCAGCTCGGGCAGTTCTCCGGGTAGGTGGCTAAGGTACTCCAAGGCTCCGGCCACGTCGGTGATGATCGGCGGTAGGCCTATGTGCACGCGTTGGAAGGCTTCCCAGAAGGTGACGACATGCTCGTGTTTTTTGCCGTCGGCGTCGCGGTAAATGGCGATGTGGTGATTGGAGCCGGGCTCGGCGTAGCCTCTGGGCAGGCGGATCCATTCTTTTGCACGGTTCTCTACACGCACATGCCGAAACGGCAGCCCGCCGACGTTACCTGCCTCGAAGTGCTGTTTTACGACCTGGTGAACGACGGGGTCTATAATGCCCTTCAATGCCTTGCCTGTTGCCTTTGGGTCGAGAGCCTTTCGAGAGACCATGATGTATTCCCAGACGGTCACTTCTCTGAGGTGTTTCTCGCCGTTAGGCCCATAGCGGATGGGGTTTTTGTCCAAGTCCTTGAAGGCAGCCTTGGGATTGTTGGCATATTGGGCTAAGCGCGCCTCGACCAACTCGCGCTGGTGAGGATGTACCATGTCGTCCAGCATGGCTACAGAAAATTTGCCGTCGAGGGACACCTTTTTGTAGCGGCGAATGCGGCCGTAGATGGTTTCTTCGTGAAGGCGTCCGCGAGGGGTAAGGGTAATTTGGACCTTTTGGCTGCCTTTTGGGCAATTGCGGGTAGCCACCCGAGTGCGCTGTTTGTGGGAGACCAGCACCTGATTCATAGCCTCGCATACCTGCCGAAAAGAAAAAGGTATCTTTCCGGCAATGTACTTATCTCGGACTATGTCGAGAAGCTGTTGGCGGCGCTCCTCGCCGTAAGTGCCCGCGAGGATTGGGCTCAGCTCATTAATGCGCTGAATGTGACTTTGACGGGTGCAGGCTACGACGAGAGCATCCAGGGCGTGATGGCGATGGTCGTCGCGCTTGCTCCACCCTTTGATGACTTCCTTGGTCTTTTGCCCGTTTTGAACGGGGATTATCTCGGTTAGTCCCGCCTCTTTAAACTGTGGAAGGCGCAGATAGGGAATGACTTCGTCCCAGCCCCACCGGTGGCGCAAAAAATCGGTAATGCTGCCGGTGGTGGTGTACACGTTCCGACACACTTCTCGAAGCACCTCCACGGCCTTGCGGGCGATGTACTGGCTCTCGCGCAACTGGCGCTGCAAAAACTCGTTGTCTTTGAGCAAATCCTCTTGCGTGGTGGTCAGATTCTTGTACTTGAGCCGGACCTCTCTGCCGTTTTTTTCGTAAAATGCTTTTACTCTCTCCAGGTATGCTTCGTACTCCTGTGCCCCGCGACTCCTCATGTAATCACAGGCCGTCATATTGCCCTTTTCTTGGTTGATATTCCGTTCGCACAAGGTTTTGTTGTGATAGGAGTCGTCGAAGCGAAGCGTGCGCGGGATGATGTGCTCTACGTCTACCGTATCTCCGTTGAGGACGTCGGCAAGGGAGAAGCGCTTACCGGTATATAGGGATATGCCGTCGATTTCCTTGTAAAACCGGTACTTTTCTATTTGTGCTCGAGTAACCTTTTCCGGGGGTATAGCGAGGTGGTCGGCAATGTCTTTTTTTATTCGCTCATTCTCCCTTCTGCGTTTCTGGTTCAGCTCGTGGGTCTTTTTGCGCTCCTGAGCACTCTGCTTGAGCTCGCGGGCCAGTTCGACGCGGACCTCGTCGGGTCGCCCATAGGTGGTCATAAGGTCGTTGACCAGGTGGACCATCTGGTTGAGTATTTTCTCCACTACGGGATTTCGCAGGGCGTTTTTGGGCAGTAGTTCCAAGCGTTCCGACAGTATCCGGGCTTCGTTTTCCGCCTTGGTGATGTAGTCGGCATGGCGATAGCCGGCGGCTTCGCAGGCTTTGGTGTAGTCTAAGCCTTCGCGATAATGGGGCAACAGGCGACGCAGGGCGCGGTGGCTTTTTCGGGCGTAACCTTCGGAAGTGAAGTCTATTTTGGCTATTTCTCGCGCCTGTTCTGTGGTGAAGCCGTATCGCTCTTCAAGCAGTTGGATGAGGTCTCCTTCGTCTTCGGTGGCATAGATGAGGTGCCAGAGTTGATACAAAGGCTCTCGGTCGAAATCGCCGCGCACCTGTAGGCGCCGCCTGCGCTCGCCCGTTTCGAGGTCGTCCCATTCGACTTCCTCGATGGCAGGGTCAAACCTCAGCAAGTCGTCTCGCCGAATGCCCAGCTTTTTGAAAACCTCTTTTAGGCGGGATAAGGTGCGATTATTCTCTAAGGTGTGGTCATCCACCGCGTATGCGCCGGCCGAAAAGCCCAATAAGCGGAGCGCCTCTTCGGCTTTCAGATTTTTCTTGCTTTCCTGAAGGTACCAGAAGAGGTGTTTTTTCTGCTCAAGGGTCAGCGCTATCGGTTGAGATTCGCGCCGGCCGTTGCGGTCGCGCCGGTAGATGCGCAGGTTGTGGATGCTCTCCCAGACCTTGCACTCCTGGTTGAGCGGAGAGGACTTGGGCGCGCACTTCGGGCGCACGATTTTCTTCCGGCCGTTTTCATATTTAGGTTGACGGGTTTCTTTATATAAAGCATAGTACCACTCCAAGGCGCAAGTACCTACAAGGCCTTTGGCCGACTTAAGGGGGCGTTGGTAATAAATAATGCGGTCGCGGATTAGGCGGCGATGCTCCTCGGTGAGTACCGAGGGGTGGTATTGCGCCTGGGCGTCCCATATTCGATTAAACTCGTCTATATAGGTGTTTCGGCCGAATATCCTTCCTCGAATGCGTTGTCTATCGCCTTGGTGCAAGCGCTCGGCAAAGAACTGGCCTATGGTTTTGTCCTCGACTTTGAGTTGGTCTTCGTTATTTTTTATTTCCTTGAGGTACCGGCTTTTTTCGTCGTCTTTTACCGCCTCTCGCCGATTACTGCGGTAGCCGCGCCAGTTGTTGAGGTGAATGAGAATGCGGCCGATTTCTTGCAGCGACAGGGGCTCACTCAATGCTCGGCTTCGCAACGAGTATAGCTCTAAGGGAGAGAGCCGTGTCATCAGCCGTTGGTCGGGCATCATGCCGAGCTGCCCTAAAACGCAGTAGAGCCGGTGGCGGCGCCACCGGTAGCGCTGCAGGTTTCGGCGCATACCGCGCGCCCTTCGCCGTATTTGGTTGGTGGGTACACTACCTCCTTTGGCAAATTCGCTGTGCTCATCTGTGGAAAGCGGAACGACGCGCACACCGCAGTCTATTATGTGGGATATCTCCTCATTTTCAGAGTTTTGTGCAATGAGCGCCCACCCGATGGATGCTATGCCTAAGTCCAGCCCTAAAACTTTTTTCATTTGAATGACGCATTTATTTGGTTTACGAGCATGAAGATATTAGTTTTGCTGCACAATTTGAAGCAACTCACAATAAGGATTTTGTTCCGTTGTGAGAACATCTACTGGGGGGCGCCCTGCGCTTCCCTTTTTTATTGCCTGTTGTCCCGAAAAACCGGAGTGGCCGGAGCGTTGGCTCGATGGGACGCTTATCTCCTATCCCTTGCCACAGCCGGCAATGGGCACAAACATTTACGCGCCGACCCTTGTGCTGCCCTTAGGCACGATATAAAAAAACGCCGCTGTGTAGAGGCAGCGGCGTTTAGGTGCAGCGGGAGAGCTCCTTACTCTTCTTCTTCGTCTACATATCCTTTTAGGCGGTACTTGATTTTTTCGACGGGTTTCAGCTTCTTTTTCTTGTGCGAGGACTTGTTCGGATAGTAGGAGCGTTCGTCGGCATACCGCCCGTCTTTTTTGCTTTTTTCCTCATGTCGCATGGCAGAAGGAATTTGACTAAGGTGTAGGTGAAAGGGTAAGAAAGTAGGCGCTTGGCCATGCAAAACGGCAATCTGCCGCGCCAAGCACGCACAAAAATAAGTGGCTTCGCCACGCGCACAAGAGTTTAATCCGTTAAAATTTTGTGGCATGCGAAATTTCCCGCTTCGGGAGCGTCTGCTGAGGCATTTTGGGTACTTCGGTTGGCAAGGCGCTGCCGTTGCCGGAGGGAGCGTGGTCGTGGACGTCCTCGCAGGGCGACTCCTCCTTCGGCGAGCGCCAGATAGAGGACAATACGCCGGCCAGCAGCAGCGAGGCGATGATGCCCAAGGATAGCAGTTCGTGAATGTGTATATGCAAGGGCAAGAGCAGCATTTTCACGCCGATAAACGTCAGAATGCCGATCAAGCTGTAGTTCAGATAAGCGAATCGGTCGAGCATGTTCGACAGCAAAAAGTACAAGGAGCGCAACCCCAGGATGGCGAAAATGTTGGAGGAGAACACCAAAAAGGGGTCTGTAGTGATAGAAAACACGGCCGGCACGGAGTCGAAGGCGAACATGATGTCGCCGGTCTCCACGACCAGCAGGGCCACCAGCAGCGGCGTGGCTACGCGTCGTCCGTTCTCCCGGGTAAAAAAGCGCCCGCCGTCGTAATGGTTGCTGACGGGGTAAAAGCGGCGAATCCACCGAGTGATGCCGTGGTCTCCGGGCGGCTCATCTACTGCTTCGCCGTTTCGCCACATTTTATAGGCAGACCAAATCAGCAGCCCTCCAAAGAAGTAAAACAGCCAGGTGAAGTGATGCACCAAGGCCAGTCCCAATCCGATAAGGGTTCCGCGGAACACCAGTACGCCCAAGATGCCCCAAAAGAGCACTCGGTGTTGGTAGGCTTTGGGCACTCTGAACTGGGCAAAGACGAGTGCCATGACGAACAAATTGTCTACGCTGAGCGACTCCTCGAGCAAGTAGGCCGTGAAGTATTTGACCGCCGCCTCGCGCCCGCCCATGGGTTCGTGCACAAACAGGCCCAATCCCAGCCATTTGTACTCGTAAGCAAAGTATACGAAGATGTTGAACAGCAAGGCCAAGCCAACCCAGACACTCGTGGAAAAGAGCGCTTCTCGGACGGTAGGCGTATGCGCCTTGCGATTAAAAACACCTAGATCGAGGGCCATTAGCCCAATAATCAGGGTCACAAAACCGACCCATACGTATATGGGAATCATCTTATTGTTCGTCTATTGTGGCGCCAAAACTACGGCGTATCGTGTATGAAAAGAGAAAGACCGCTCAATTGTCGTAACATTGTGCTGGATATTCGCATCATAAATCATTCCGGCTTAATGATTTTCGGTCTGAAGCAAACGGCATTTAACCCAATTAGTTCAATGCACCGGCTGAGTTTTCTGGGAATGAGTGTGCTCCTTGGAGTATGGGCGTCGGCACAGCCTTCCCGACCGCAACCGCCTGGGACGCCGGCGGGAGCACCGCTAATCCTATCGGAGCCTCGCTCGGAGGAATTGGTCAACGGCTTTTACTACCGTTATTTGACGTGTGACCCCTTGCCTTCGTCGAGACGACGGGCGGCGCTGGAGTCGGAAGGCGTGCACTTTATAAGCTACGTGGGCGATCAGACGTATTTGGTGGCGCTACCGGAGGGCTTTTCGCAGGAGCGCTTGTCGCTCGTTCACGTCCGCCGGCTGCGGCCGGTGCAGGCGGAGGAGAAGATGCACCGCAACCTCCGCGAGCAGCCCTACGGCTCGTGGGCCTTAGACGGAGACCGCGTACACGTATACGCTCAGGTGTATCCTCAAGTGCGTATGACGGAGGCAGCAGCGCATTTTCGGAGCCAAGGCTATGAGGTGGTGGAGGTAGGCAACCAGAACGGGTTTCTCCACTTATTGGTACCTCAGGTGCGTCTATCGGCCTTGGCGGATTTGCCCTTCGTGCGCTACTTGGAGCTGATGCCGCCGCCCTCTGTGCCGGAAGATGTCAACGGCCGTTCGTGGCATCGCTCCGGGCTGCTGGATATGGACTCTCCCCTGGGGCGCCGCTACGACGGCAGTGGCGTGTCGGCGATTGTGCGCGACGACGGCCCTCTGGGGCCGCACATCGACTTTAGGGGTCGATACATCGACTACGGAGCAGCGGAGGCCGGCTCCGACGGCACGCACGGCGATGGTGTGGCCGGCATTCTGGGAGGAGCAGGCAATTTAGACCCGCGGGTGCGCGGCATGGCCGCCGGCGCTCAGCTGTACACCGTGCGCTATCGGGCCAGCTTCCAAGACGCCACGCTCGCGCTGCACGAGACGCTCAACGCCACCATCACGAATTCCTCGTATTCGAACGGTTGCAACGCGGGTTATACCCTCTCTGCCCAGACGGTAGAGACGCAGCTGTACCAATTTCCTACGCTGATGCACGTCTTTTCTGCCGGCAACGACGGGCAATCCGATTGTAATTACGGCGCCGGGCCGGGATGGGGCAACATCACCGGTGGGCATAAGGTAGCCAAAAACGCCATTGCCGTGGCCAACCTGCGCGCAGACGGTACGCTAATGCCTACCTCGAGCCGAGGGCCCGTTCACGACGGTCGCTTGAAGCCCGACCTGACGGCCCACGGCCAAGGGCAGCGCTCCACTACTCATGATAATGATTATCAGACGTTTGGCGGCACCTCAGCCGCTGCACCCGGTGTTGCCGGCGTGCTGGCCCAATTGACTCAAGCCTACAAAGAGCATTTCAACGGCGAACAGCCGCCGGCTGCTCTGCTGAAAGCCGCTCTGCTCAACACGGCCACCGACATGGGCCACGTCGGGCCCGATTTCCGGTTCGGCTGGGGCCTCGTCAACGCCTGGAGGGCCTATCGACTGCTCGTGGAAAAGCGATGGCTCCAAGCCCAGGCCGACCATCAAACGACGGAGGCGCACATCCTTGTCGTTCCGCCCGGTGTGCGCCAAGGGCGCATTATGCTTTACTGGGCAGACCCTCCGGCCGAAGCCGGCGCAAAACGCGCTTTGATCAACGACTTGGACCTACAGGTCGTCGGTCCCGATAATACCGTGTATGTGCCCTGGGTGCTCAACCCTTCACCGGACCCGGTAGCCTTAGATACCCCCGCTCAATTCGGGCGCGACTCCCTTAACAACGCCGAGCAGGTGGCGTTAATCGATCCCATTCCGGGGGTATACACCGTGCGCGTAAGCGGCTACGAGGTTCCGTTGGGGCCTCAGACCTATTTCCTGGCGTGGGACTTTTGGTATGACAGCCTCAAGCTCGTCTATCCCGCCGGAGGAGAAGGGCTGGCTCCGGGCGATACTTGCCGAATACATTGGGATGCCTACGGCAGCGACTTACCCTTTGTTCTGGACTACTCTTTAGACGACGGACAAAGCTGGTGGCCCATAGCCACCGTCGAGGGCAGCAGGCGTTGGCACGATTGGAGCGTGCCGATTGTGCCGAGCGGTCGGGTGCGCGTTCGGGTATCGCGAGGAGGGTACGAAGACCGCTCGGAGCTGCCGCTCAGCATCGTGGCGGTACCTACCGATCTGATGATAGAGCGGGTCTGCTTGGACTCCGCCACGCTTTCGTGGAAGCCCCTGAGCGATACGCTTCGGTACGACGTCTATCTGCTTGGCGAGCGCTACATGGAGTTGGTGACAACGGTAGCGACCCCTCGCGCTACGGTGTTCATCGCAAAGCCCCAGGAAGAGCTGTGGTTTTCGGTGCGCGCTTCCACCCCTTCGGGCTTGGCCGGTCGGCGCGCCGTGGCGGCATCGTGGTCCGGCGGACTAAAAGAGTGTGCACAGCCCTACGACTTGGCATTAAAAGAGCTGCTCTTGCCGAGAAAATCCGACTTAGAGGCGGCCGTTTCGTGTGCGCCGACAACGTGGACCGTTCAGGTCCGCGTAGCCAACGAAGGCACCCTGCCTGCCAACGGCGCTGCTATCTTCTTCCAACTGAACGATGCTCCGCCGGTATCGGAGGGCTTGCCCGAACTGGCACCCGGCAACAGCCTTGTCTATACCTTTACCCAGCCGATGGTGGTGGCGAAAAGTGGCACGAACCGCCTGCGGGTGTGGACTTCGCTCGCTGCGGAAACGGTGTTTTTTAACGATACTTTGACGTTCGAGTTTCGCGCTACGGTAGAAACGCTCGCTCCGCCTCTCGAAGAGGACTTCGAGGGAGCAATATTTCCGCCCCTTTATTGGTCTGTGGTCAATCCTGATGGTGACGTTACGTGGCTTCGATACCCTATTTCCGTAATAGGCCCCGATGGGCTGCCAACCAGTGCCGTGCACCTGAGCTTCTTCTCTTATCCGGAAACGAGAGAAAAGGACTATCTCTATCTTCCTCCCGTAGAACTGCCCAACGGTCAGAGCGCGCGTCTGGTGTTTCACTGGGCACATGCCAATTACTCCGTCGACTCCGCCGACTCCTTGCGGGTGGAGGTCTTTCCGGGCTGTTCGTTGCAGCAGCCACCTGTAGTTTTGTGGGAGAGAGGAGGAACCAGTCTGGCTACTCGCCCTCCGCAGACCGGCCCTTTTGCTCCCACGGCGGCGGGTGATTGGCGTCAGGCGAGCATACCTTTGGATAGCTTTGCGGGCAAGTCACTCGTCATCCGGCTGACGGGGGTAAACGACTACGGAAACAACCTCTTTTTAGATAATATCGGCATCGTCGGGCCGGACACCACCTTGCCGCAGGCCGCCATCGAGGCCTCGACCGATACGGCCTGTAGGAGCACAGATACGGTGCGCTTTTGGGTAGCGTCGCCCAATGTTCAGCACCAATACAACTGGTCTTTCGGGACGGGCAGTCAGCCGAACACGGCTTTCGGCCCCGGCCCTCATAGAGTGCGCTTTTTGGTGCCCGGCGCTTTTTCGGTTCGCCTAATCGCCTCCAACCCGGTCCGGTCGGACACCGGCTATTACCGGCTGCACGTTATCGGTACGGCGACGGCCAACTTTTCCTGGGTATCGAATGGGCAAGAGGTGGCGTTCACCAATCTAAGTACTCATGCAGAGCAACACGAGTGGGATTTTGGCGACGGCAATACCAGTGCGGCCGTGCATCCTGTGCACGTGTATGCCGAGCCGGGGGAGTACAGCGTTACGTTGCGGACGAGAAACCGCTGCTCGGCTACACCGGCCGTTCGTCAACAAAATGTGACGGTAGTCGTGAGCACCCGCGAGCCGCAAGAGGTGGAGAATGCACGCGTAATGCCCAACCCCAACAACGGCCTTTTTGCCGTGGAGTTGGTACTTCACCGGCCGACGACGGTGCGCGCCGAGTTGTTCGATGCCTGTGGTAGGCTTAAAGAGGCCCACGCGGAAGACATGCCGGCCGGGAGGGCAACAATTTTCATAGGCAAAGAAAGACCTCCGGAGGCAGGCGTATACCTGTTGCAGGTGCGCACCTCGACCGGGACGCTGGCTCGTCGGGTAGTTGTGGCGCCTCAGTAGCGCGCCTATGAGCCGGTAGCATAAATGCGATAGTCGGTCCCGAAGGCCTTTACTACGCCTTCGAGGCGCGGGCGATGGGTGTCGGTAATAAAAATCTGCCCAAAGTTGCGCCGCCACAGCAGGTCGATAAGTCGTTGGACGCGCCGCTCGTCCAACTTGTCGAAGATGTCGTCCAGCAGCAGGAGAGGAGGGAGGTGTTTTTCTTGTCGCAGGATTTCGTATTGAGATAGGCGCAGCGCCAGCAGAAAGGACTTCATCTGACCTTGAGAAGCGTATTTTTTTACCGGTTGGCCGTCCAGGGTGAGCTCCAGGTCATCGCGATGAGGACCTACGGTAGTGCGCTGTAAGGCGCGGTCGCGCTCGCGGTAGGCCGCCAGCTCCGCCAAAAAGTCGTTGGAGCTATTCCCCGGTTCCAGGTGAAGGGCGGCTGCTTCGGCAGGGCCGGCGATTTCGGCGTATATGCTTTGAAAAATGGGCGACAGGCTTTGGGCGAAAGAGCGGCGCTCTTGCCACAGCACAACTGCCGAGGCGGCCATTTGTCGGTCGAAAGCATCAAGAAGCAGGGCATCGAAGCGCCGTTGTTCGGCAAAGGCTTTGAGCAAGGCGTTGCGCTGCTTGAGCAAGGAGGTATACACCGTCAGCTGGTGCAAATAATTGGGCGACAGCTGACAAAGCGTTACATCCATCAGGCGGCGGCGTTCTTCGCTGCCTTCTCGAACGAGGGCAATGTCGTCCGGAGAGATCATGACAACGGGAAAGCGGCCGATATAGTCGGTAAGACGCTCGTAGGGGACGCCGTCGCGCACGACTTCTTTGCGCCGGCCGTCGTACTTAACGGCGATGCGCTCCGGCGCGTCGTTTCGCCGAAAGAGGCCCTCGATGCGATAGAAATCGGCGCCGCGCTGCACCAGATAGCGATCCGATAGCCCTCGGTGGCTGCGCGTCAGGCAGAGGACGTGAACGGCTTCCAAGAGGTTGGTCTTGCCGGTGCCGTTAGGGCCTACCAGCCCGTTTAGGCGGGGCGACAGCTCGATGCAATGGTGCGCATAGTTTTTAAAATGCGTTACCAGCAGAGACTCCAGATGCACGCTAAGCACGGCGCTAAAAACCGTAGGTAAAGGCGATGCGGTATTGCCAGGGATTTTCGATACTGTAAATATCGGAGCCGACGAAGAAGTCGTACAGGATGGCAATCTCTTGGCCGAAGCCTCCACGGCCGCCGCTGAAGTTGTAGCCGATGCCGGCCATTTGCACTGGGCGCGTGCGCGTTCGCTTGGCGAAGTCTATGCCGTCCGTCTCCAGATACTGGTCAGAGCGCGTGCCGATTTCGCCTTGTAAAAAGAACCCGCGGAACACATGCAAACGGGCGAAAAGCGCCAACTCAACATCGAAAAGATTAAAGGCTTTGATACCCTGGAATTTTTGATACGTGTAGTCGATGCCTATGCGAGGCCCTACGGAAAACGCAGGCAGTATTTTATAGCCCACCATGGGCGAAACATTCATTCCGAAAGTCGACGAGAAGCCGGTGCCGCCAAAGCCAAGACCCAAGAAAGCGCCATACCAGAGCCGATCGGCAAAGGGCGACTCAGAGGAGCTGCGGCCGGTACCCGAGCGCCGGCTCTGCGCTACGGCGGAAGGTACAGCTCCACCGACAAAGAGCACAAATAGGAGGAGGAATGGGCGTATCTTTCTCATAGAAAAGCCGACTGGGCGTAGTGTTAAAGAAGATAAGGCATTGTCGTACTCTCGACCAAGGGTGCATTTTGGCTACAAATAGCCGGAAAATAATCCAACTGTTTCTACATTCGCCGCCGTAAAGCGTTTGGATGCGCAAATAAACGCCGGAATTGGCTTTATCGCTCCTTCCTTTCCCAATTTCAAAAGCCGAGAGCAGCCTGCGCCTGCCTTTTTTTCGTATAAGTGTCAGGCGCCCCCTTGAACGGGATGAAGACCACTCTGTTTGGCTCTTACAGGCAACTGCTCTTTTTTCCCAGGCTTTTAAACAACACTTTCCGGAATTATGCTCAATCGTTTACTGAAGGTTTGTCGGCCGGCCGTTTGGCTTGCGCCGATGGTGTTTTCTATTTCTCTGAGTGCTCAGACCATCACGGGGCAGGAGGTAAATATCTCGGTGCCGCAAGGCATCCAGGAGGTACTGACCCACTGGCAAGTGTATCGCTTGAATCCGGCCGTGCTACAAGAATTCCTTGGCGAGTCTCCGGAGCAGGCGGCTTTTACTCTCCGGTTGGGCGACCGCTACGAATGGTCCCTTAGGCTGCAGCCCAGCCGGGTGTTAGCCCCGGGTTATTTTCTCCAAGTGGCCACCGATAAAAAGGTGGAGACGTATCGCCGCTTGCGCCAGATTGCCTATAAGGGTTACGAAATAAGCACCTCCGGCAAAGTGCGCCTGACGGTAGATAAGGACTTTCTATACGGCTTTGTCGAAGCCGGAGGCGAACGCTACTACATCGAGCCGCTGTGGTACCACCAACCTGAGGCTTCTCGCGACCTGATACTGGTTTATCCTATGAGCGCCGTCATAAGAGACCGCGATTACGGCAACTGCATCGAAGTGGCGGCCGACGAGCACGAGCATTTCAGGGAAAAGTACAAAGACGACGTGCCGGAGTCCGCCGGTTGCTATGAGATCGAAATCGCCATCGCCTCCGACAAGTCCATGTTTAACAAGTACGGCTCGGTAGGCGCGGTGGAGGCGCGCAACATCGGCATCATCAACAACGTCCAAGGGGACTACACGGGCGTGTTTAACCACGATATGGAATTTGTCATCGTCACCCAGTTTGTGGTCACCGGCACAGACCCGTGGACGAGCTCCACTAACGCCGGCGAGCTGTTGGCCTCGTTCCGAAACTGGGGCAACAACAACGGCTTCGGAGTGCCCTTCGACAACGGCGAGCTGTGGACGAATCGCAACTTCGACGGCAACACTATCGGTATCGCTTACCTGAACGGCATGTGCAACTCCAACAAGTACCACTGCCTACAAGATTTTTCTACGAACTCCGAGTTGCTGCGCTGCCTTACGTCGCACGAGATCGGCCACAACATGTCGGCCAATCACGACCCCGTCGGCGGAGGGAGCTGCCCTCCGAACTACATCATGTGCCCCTTTGTGAGCACCTCGAACACCTGGAGCAGCAATTCGGTCACCGTTATCAGCAATTATATCACCAACCGCATCAACTCGGGCTGCTTCCAACCCTGCGGCGCCAACCAGCCGCCTACGGCAAACTTTGAGTGGTCGCCCGACCCGGGTTGTCGCCTCCAACCGGTGCAATTTACAGACCTATCCACCGGCAACATCACCTCGCGCAGCTGGCAATTTCCAGGAGGCTCGCCTACCTCTTCTACCCAGCAAAATCCGGTGGTCACCTGGAGCACGGCAGGTACGTACAACGTCGTGCTGACGGTCTCCGGCCCGGGCGGCACCGCTTCCGTCACCAAGCCGGTGCTCATCAAGCCTACCCCGACGGCCAACTTCACCTTTACATTCAGCGGTCTAACGTATACGTTTACCAACACCTCGCAGAACGCTACGAGCTTTAATTGGGACTTCGGCGACGGCGGCTTCAGCAACGAGGAAAACCCGGTACACACTTACGCCGAGGCCGGCATTTACACGATAGTGCTGACGGTGCAAAACGACTGCGGTACGGCTACAAAAACGGTTGTTATCAATACCCTTCCTACGGCAGACTTTTCGGCAGATCCCACCTCGGGTTGTGCTCCGCTGGTGGTGCAATTCACCAATCAGTCTTCCTCCAACGCCAATTCGTTTATCTGGCAATTTCCAGGCGGCGCTCCTTCCAGCTCTAACTTGAAAAATCCCATCGTCTCTTACAACTTGTCGGGTACGTATTCGGTTACGCTGACGGCTATCAACTCTACCGGTACTAACCAGATCACCAAGACGAATTATATTTCGGTACAAAACATACCGTCGTCTAACTTTACCTTTTCGGTAGACACGCTAAAGGTCACCTTTACCAACACATCGCAAGGAGCGAATACGTTCTTGTGGAATTTCGGCGACGGCAACACCAGCACGGCGCAAAATCCGGTGCATACGTACGCGCAAAGCGGCACCTATACGGTTACGCTGACCTCCACGAATGCTTGCGGCAGCAATACCTCCACCAAGACGGTTACCGTGGTCGGCCCTCCCGTGGCGGCTTTCACCGCCGACACGACTTCGGGATGTGCCCCGCTGACGGTACAGTTCACCAGTCAGGCACTGGGCAATCCCATTGCCTTTTACTGGCAGTTTCCGGGCGGCACGCCCGACACTTCGACGGCGCAAGACCCGGTGGTCACTTACAACACGCCCGGTTATTACGATGTGACCCTTGTGGTGACCAATGCCTTGGGCAGCGATACGCTGACGAAGCAGAACTACATACACATCGTTGCGCCGCCCGAGGCGGGCTTTACGGTTGCGACGAGCGGCTTTACGGCGACGTTTACCGACACTTCTTCCAACGCAAACACGTACTTGTGGGACTTTGGCGACGGCAACACCAGCACAGAGCAACATCCGGAGCACACCTATTCGCAAGACGGCACCTACACGGTGACACTGATCGCCTCGGGTTTGTGCGGAGTTGATACGTTTTCGCAATCGGTGACAATTGTAACGCCCCCTACGGCCGGGTTTAGCGTAAATCCCGCAACCGGCTGCGCTCCGCTGGAAGTGCAGTTTACCAGCACCTCTTCGGCCAACGCCGTTGAATTTTATTGGGAATTTCCGGGCGGTACACCCGACACCTCAACGGCGCAAAACCCAACGGTGATCTACAGCGCGCCGGGCACCTACGCCGTCACGCTCATCGTTTCTAACGCCGCCGGCAGCGATACCCTTACCCAAAACGCCGCCGTTAGCGTTGCCCCTGGCCCTACGGCCGGCTTTACGGTCTCCGTTAACGGCTTTAATGCGGCGTTTACAAACACTTCCTCGAATACCAACACTTACCTATGGGACTTCGGAGACGGCAACACAAGCAATGAACAAAGTCCGCAGCACACTTACGCCGCAGACGGCACCTATACCGTAACCCTCATCGCCTCCGGCCCTTGTGGTGCGGATACATTTTCACAATCGATCACCGTCGTGACGCCGCCCACGGCGGGCTTCGTGGCCAATCCGTCTAGCGGTTGCGCACCGCTGACGGTGCAGTTTACCAGCACCTCCTCGGCTAATGCCGTCGAATTTTACTGGCAGTTTCCGGGCGGCATGCCCGACACTTCGACGGCGCAAAACCCGGTGGTTACGTACGACGCGCCGGGAACGTACGGCGTAACCCTGATCGTGTCGAACGCTGCAGGTAGCGACACCTTGGTGTCGCCCAATGCCATTACGGTGGCTTCACCGCCGTCGGCCGGCTTTGTGGTGACCGTCAGCGGCGCCAATGCCTCTTTCTCCAACACCTCTGCTCATGCCGACACGTACAGCTGGGACTTCGGCGACGGCAACACCAGCGCAGAGCAGAACCCGCAGCACACCTATGCCGACGACGGTACGTATACCGTCACGCTAACGGCTATCGGGCCGTGCGGCACGAGCACTTCCTCACAGACGGTGACCATTGCTACCCTGCCGATTGCCGGCTTTACCGCTTCGCCTACGGCAGACTGTGGCCCGTTGACCGTACAGTTCTCTAACGCCTCCTCCAATAATACGGTAGAACTGCAGTGGTTCTTCCCCGGCGGCATACCCTCTTCTTCTACCGAGCAAAATCCGGTGGTGATGTACACCTCCACCGGCACCTACTCGGTCACCCTAATTGCCATCAACGCTCAGGGGAGCGATACCCTTATCCAGACGAATTACATCCACGTATTTGCAGATGCGCAGGCCTCGTTCACCTCATCTGTCAACGGTGCCACGGTCTCGTTCCAGAACACATCCTCTAACGCCAACACCTATTTCTGGGACTTTGGCGACGGCAACACCAGCGTAGAGGTAGAGCCGACCCACACCTATGCTCAAGACGGCACCTACACGGTGACACTGACGGCCCTGAACTCCTGTGGCTCCAGTACCTTCAGCCAAACGATAACCATCACAACGCCGCCCACAGCCGCCTTCACGGCAAGCCCCTTAGCCGGCTGCGCTCCGCTGACGGTGCAATTTACCAACGCTTCCTCGGCCAACGCCACTTCGTTCTTGTGGGAATTCCCCGGCGGGACACCCTCCTCTTCCACCGAGCAAAATCCGGTGGTGGTGTACGATAGTCCAGGAGTGTATTCCGTCACGCTCACCGCGAGTAATGCTGCCGGTAGTACCTCGGTCGTGCAAAGCGACTTTATCGTCGTCTTTGGGCCACCTGCCGCTGCTTTCGACGCGGAGGTGGCCGGCCCTGCAGTGCGCTTTACCAACGCATCCAACGGCGCGACAGGCTACCAGTGGGACTTTGGCGACGGCAACGGCAGTACCGAGGAGAACCCTGTTCACGTGTATGCGGCCGGCGGCAACTATGTAGTTGTCCTGACGGCCACAAACGACTGCGGCACGGCTACGAGCACCCAGACGATAACCGTACTGCTGCCACCTACGGCCTCTTTCAGGGCAAATGTGACGCAAGGCTGTGCGCCTTTGACCGTCAGCTTTGAGAACACGTCCAGCCCAGACGCCACAGCTTTTGAATGGACGTTTGAAGGCGGCACGCCGGCTACCAGCACGGAAGCCAACCCCACCGTCGTCTTTGAACAGCCGGGCACCTACCTCGTCACCTTGGTGGCGCTCAATGCAGCAGGCAGCAGTACCAGCACCGGCGTCGTAACCGTACAAGGACCGCCGATGGCGGGCTTTACCGTTCAAACGGCCGGGTTCAGTGTGTTGCTGACCAATACTTCGCAATTCGCTACCTCTTTCCGCTGGGACTTCGGCGACGGCAATACCAGCACCGAGCCGCATCCTACGCATACCTACGCCTTGCCCGGGGCCTACACCATTACCCTTCGGGCAGAGAACGACTGCGGTACGGCGGAGTTCAGCATTCAGGTAGAAATCCAAGGCGCCGCGCCGATTGCGGCGTTCAAACCCAGTGCTACGCAGGGCTGCATGCCTTTTGTCGTGCAATTCACCGACCTCTCTGCCGGTGCGCCCACCGCTTGGAACTGGTCGTTCCCCGGTGGCAATCCATCCGCTTCGACGGAGCAAAACCCCGTCGTTACGTACCTGCTGCCCGGCGTGTATCCCGTGACGCTGATAGTGACGAATGCTTTCGGTAGCGACACACTCACCCAACAGGGGCTGGTAGAAGTATTGGCCTTGCCGGTGAGCGCTTTTACATACGATGCCGTAAACTTGACGGTAAGCTTTGTGAACCAATCGCAAAACGGCACATCCTACACGTGGAGCTTTGGTGACGGCAACACCAGCAACGAAGTCAACCCCACACACACGTATGCCTCACCGGGAACATATACCGTCAGCCTGACGGCGACCAACAACTGCGGTGCCTCTACGTTACAACAGATCATCGTGCTGACCACCGCTACCGGAGAGCTCCGCTGGTTGCACTCGGCCACCCTTTATCCTAACCCCAACGCCGGTCGCTTTACCCTGGAGCTGTTCGGTGAGCCCACACCGGAGTTGACCTTAGCGCTGTCCGACGCTACGGGCCGCACGGCCTACGAGACCAAGGTGCGCTTTGACGCCGGCGAGCTGAAGCGGCGCTTCGAGTGGCCTCAGCTGCCCGCCGGCATGTACGTCCTGCGCGTACTTCACCCCAATGGCGCCGTTAGACTGCCCGTAGTGATTCAACGCCACTAAGGAAGGTTTTTTTCTCGGCACAAGGGCCTGAAGGAGATAGGGAACTCCTAAAGGCCCTTTTCCTTAAAGGGTTAAGCCCAGCTGCAGGGCAATCATCTCTGCATTGACGCGGTGCGCCTTGAGCGCCACGCCCGCCCAAGGGCGCACCGACGAGGAGAACAGGGGCGGCAAGTAGTAGCGCGTAGTCAAGCGACCGTACCAGGGAGCCGGCACGTAGCGGTTGATTCGGCCTCTTCCGGTGTACCATCCGGCTTGCAAGTGAATACCCACAGGGCCGAAAAGAAACTCTGCGCCGGGAGCAACGGCCGCTCGGCGGGCTCCTCGTTTGGCCTCCCGCACGTTAAAGAAGCCACCCGTCTGTAGGCCGAACTCCGCTACCGCCGGGTTGTACTCCCCCTCGACACTAAGCGTCAAGCGGTTGAGTGAGGCGATGTGAAAAAGTGCGGTAACGGTGCCTCCCCATATCATGTACTTAGGGCCATCTATGATCGCGTATTCTACGACCGCCGCACTGCCGCCGAACAAGAGCCCCCAACGGCGCTTCATCGGGACGGCTTCCGTCTTGGGCCGGAAACTTTCCTCCAATATTCCGCCCGGGGAGTTGTTTAGAGAAAAAAAATAAGCCGGTATATTCGTGCCGAAGTTTGGTAACTTTGTGGCGCCGTTTGATAGATGGGTTAATGAGGCGCCTACTTGGAGGCGCCAGTGTTTATTGAGGCGGTAAGTTAGCCCTAAACGAAATTGCGTAAGATTGTTCCAGTGGGATCCGATGGCATTTTCAGTGGGGTTATGGAAACTATCGTAAGGTCGCGTCACGTAGCCCACCCCCGTCCCTATGCGAAAAGCGGTCAGCCAACGACGGTTTCGGTATATGGGTATGCTCAAGTGAGGCAGCAATCCCAGGGCGCTGCAGTGGGCTCTCTCGCCTAAGCGGATATAGCTACCGCCGACGCCCCAAATAGGGTATTGCCGCCGCGCTTCCCACGGACGCTTTCCCCAGGTAGGCCAGAGGACGCCTATTTCACCCCCCCACACCGAATGACCTGTGCGAATCGTCAATCGAGGAGTATGCTTCCATAAAAAACCTCGATAAGCAGAAGCCTCAACCGCCAGGGAAACTGCAGAAGGTTCCTGGGCAGGTGCTACTCCCTGCCTCGAGAAGCTGAGAAGAAGCATCCAAAAGAGTAGCAGCAAAGGCCGTTCTTTTACCAAAATCACCCGCCGGTTTGTTTAGGCGCCAAAGAAAGGATACCGTCCGACATCTAACCCCTGGTTTGCCCATAAAATGCTCTCGGCAAGCCGAAACCCATTTTTGGGCATTCCCTGCGTTTTACGCTCCCTCGGTTGAAGCGCAGGCCGCTCATCGAGTCATTGCCCTTGCTTGACCTTAACCCTTTGCAAATTACTACTGCCTTTATCTATGAGTTATTCGCTTCATTTTAAAAAACACTCACCTCCCGAAGCTACAGAGGACGCTACACAGAAGACCTATGGCAATACTTGGTGGGGGCAGCGCTGGCTTAGTGCACTTAAGGGGTTAGACCACTCTAACCGCTTGGCCCGCGGCAAGATGTATGCGAACAGGGGGTTGGTCAAGCAGCTCGAGATCGGCAATGGGTCCATATCGGCTCTCGTGCAGGGCTCGGCTCCGGAACCTTATGAGGTTAGCCTTCGCATACCGTGGTTCAATGAAGGCCATCGGCGGCGCATCGTCAAGCTCGTCACCCGAAACCCCATCTTCCTGTCTAAACTGCTCAACCGAGAGATGCCGCCAGAGCTCGAAGAGGAGCTCCGAAAAAGCGGCGTCCATCTTTTCCCGCGCCGCTGGCAGGAAATAACGGGTATATGTTCCTGCCCCGATTGGGTCATTCCGTGCAAGCACATGGCTGCCGTGCTTTACGTAGTGGCCAACGAAATAGATAAAAACCCCTTCTACCTTTTCGACCTGCACAACTTCGACCTCCTGGAGGCCCTTGAGAAGCGCGGTGTCTCTCAGGGCGCCGTAAACGAAGTGAATGCCGCCAGTACCGAGCAGCTGCAGCAGAACATCGAGCACACCGTTGAGGAGGATTTTCTTTGGGATGAGGAGGCTATAGCAGCGCTGGATTTTTCTAAAATCCCGCCCAATTGCTCCGACGATTTGCTTCGCTTGCTTTCCGAAAAGCCCGTTTTTTATCCGGAGGGCGACTTCAAGAAGGTGCTGGCTGCCGCCTATCGCGCCTTGCGCTATCTGCCGGAAAACCACGTGGCACCGCTAAACGATGAGGAACGCCACCGACTGTTGGCAGCTGAAAGCGCCATGATCGTGCAGGACAGTCGTACCGGGGCCTTCTGGGGCGGGCTGCTGCTGGACCAACAGGGCGAAGCCCTGCTGGACTGTGAGACGGAAGAGCAGTGGGTAGCCTTTTGGGAACACCTCACGGCGGCCGACTTGGCCTTGTGTTCTCCGCGCTTGCGCTCGTTGCATCTGGTTTATCAATTTGCCCGCCAGTTGGCCCTTCGAGGTGCCTTTGTTCCTCAGCTGATCGAAGTCTCGGAGACGGAGTATCGAATCCGCTACGTGCCCGCCTTGCTCAACGAGGCCGTTCGCAACATCTTTGAGGAAGTAAAAAAGTGGGTTGCTCCGGGGCTGCTCACTTATGTGGACGAAAACGGTCACACTGCAGAACCCACCGACTCCGACGTGTTGATGGCGCTTACCGCCATCTTTTTGCGCTATTTTGTAGCACAGAGCACCCAAAAGGTGCGCGAAGAAGCCCCGGGTATCCTGCCCGAGTGGTTCCTCACCGGCCAGACCATGGCCTTCGAGCAATTCGACCGCCGCGAGTATCCCAAGGCTGTTCAATTGTGGCTCAACCGCTTCTTCATCGCCGAAAAGCGATATGTACCCGTCTTTGAGGTGCGCGACCATCCGCAAAGCATGGAGTTCGATGTCCGCGTGAGCATCGAAGACCGAACCCTCCCCGGGCAACCGCTCGTGCCGCTCAAGGCGCTATTCTTCCGAAAGCAATACGAAGAAATGCGCCTAGAGGTGCTGAGCGACCTGACCAATGTGGTGGAGTTCTTTCCGCCCTTGGCCGCACATATCAATGCCAAAGGCACCGCTCCCATGCGCTTTCCGTCGCATGAGTTTCCGGCCGTGCTCTTTGAGATGCTTCCGATCATCCGCCTGTTGGGTATTCGCGTGCTGTTACCCAAGCCCTTGCGACGGCTGTTGCGGCCGCATCTGTCCATGAAGCTCAGCTCAAAAGGAGCCCTCTCCGGCCAAGGCCTTCTCTCCTTTGCCGAGGTCATTCAGTTTCAGTGGCAGATCGCTCTGGGCAACAAGGTCTTAACTCCGGAGGAATTTGTCAAAATGGCCCGCCGCATGCGCGGCATCGTGCGCCTGGGGTATAGCTACGCCTTTTTAGACGAGTACGAGGTGGCCGCCCTGCTCAATCAGCTGGAAAATGCGCCTGAGCCCTCACCTATGCAGCTGCTTCAAATCGCCCTCACCCGCGAATACCAGGGTGCCCCGGTGTTCTTAGAAGAAAACTTGCGGCAGCAAATAGAAGAGTTGCTCAAGCCCACGCTCCTGCCTTTGCCGGAGGGTTTGAGGGCGCAGATGCGCCCTTACCAGCAGCGCGGCTACGAATGGCTATACAAAAATATCCGCTTGGGCGTGGGCAGTCTGCTGGCCGACGACATGGGCCTGGGCAAAACCCTGCAGGTGATTGCCGCCCTACTGCGCATGAAACAGGACGGCCTGTTGTCTGAGGACAAAAAGGCGCTGGTCGTCGTCCCTACGACCTTGCTGACCAATTGGGTCAACGAAATCCGAAAGTTTGCTCCCGCGCTCTCTCATGCGCTCTACCACGGCTCCGACCGCTCATGGGAGGCCCTCAACGGCGCCGATATCGTCCTGACCACGTACGGCGTTCTGAGAACCGACATCGAAGAAATAAACAAGCATCCGCTGGCCGTTGCCGTAGTGGATGAAGCGCAAAACATTAAAAACCCGGAAGCCGCTCAAACTAAAGCCGCTCGAAAACTCAAAGCCGGCCTGCGCATTGCTATGACCGGCACTCCGGTAGAAAACCGCCTTAGCGAGTACTACGCCATTTTCGATTTTATCAACCCCCATCTACTGGGCTCGCCGTCCGATTTCCTGCGCGAGTTTGCCCGCCCCATCGAGTCGGAGCGGAATCACTACGCACTGGAGCGCTTCCGCAAGATCACCGCACCCTTCCTGCTCCGACGCCTCAAAACCGATAAAAACATCATCGGTGACCTGCCTGAAAAGATAGAAACCAATCAGTACTGCTTGCTCACAGGCGAGCAAGCGGCCCTGTACCAGGCAACGGTGGATACCTTCTTGCAGGACATTGCCAAAGAAGACGAAAAGGACATTCGCCGCAAAGGCTTGGTGCTCAGCATGCTCACCGCCCTCAAGCAGATTTGCAATCACCCGGCACATTTCCTCAAAAAAGGGCAAGCCGACCCGTCCCTCTCCGGTAAAACCCAGCGCCTCTTGGAGCTGCTCGAAGACATCCTGACGTCCGGTGAAAAAACACTCATTTTTACTCAGTATCGCGAAATGGGTGACTTGCTCGTGCCTTTGTTGCGCGAAAGGTTTGGCTTTGAGGTGCCCTTCTTACACGGCGGCTGTACCCGCGCCCAGCGCGACCGGATGATAGAAGACTTCCAAAAGCACCACGCTACGCGCATCTTTTTACTAAGCCTAAAAGCCGGCGGCACGGGCCTAAACTTGACGGCGGCTACCAACGTCATCCACTACGACCTGTGGTGGAATCCTGCCGTAGAGTCGCAGGCCACCGACCGCGCCTATCGCATCGGACAGCAGCGCAACGTGTTGGTGCATCGCCTCATTACCCAAGGCACTTTGGAGGAAAAAATAGACACCCTCTTGCAGCAAAAAAAGGAGCTGGCCGAACTGACGGTGCTCTCCGGCGAAAAATGGCTGGGCGATCTGTCCACCGAAGAGCTGCGCGAGTTGGTACAACTGGCCTCTTAGTCCGCCGCTGTACGGCATCGCCCTCAACTAAGAGTTCCTATCGAATCCCCACAATCTCTACCCGCCGCTCTCGGGCCGCCTCGGGGTGATAGATGGAGTTGCGCTCGTCACGCAAGTCGTCGCTAATGCCTTTTCGAGCCGTCGTTTCACCGAAGCTGACTTCGGATATTTTCAGCTGCCCGCTTTTCAAATACGGCTGAAGGATGCCGTTGCCGTACGCCTCGAAATAGTTGCGCACGCTGCTGATGCGCCGCTTGCCCAGAGCCAAATTGTAGTCCGACTCTGCGCGCGGACTGGTGTAGCCTTTTAAAACGATCTCCACCTGTTCTCCGGCCAGCAGCCGCTCGGCCAACAAGGCGCACAGCTGCTCCAGGCGCTCATAACCCTGGCGCACCTCCTGCTCGAAAAACTCATCCACCATCTGTTCGGCGCTGTCGCGCCGGGCGCCGCCGAGTCCGGCGGCAAAGCGCTCTCGGTACTCCGTTTGTCGCTCTAAGTAGGCTATGGCCGTTTCGGCATAGCTTTTCCGCGTAGTCGTACGCCGGCTGCGCCGGTCGGGCTCATCGTTGTCGAAGTACAGCGGCAGCCCCACAAAGTCCTTCAGCGCGGGTGGCCGAGGCGATGCCGACAACTCGGGAGCTTTCGGCTGCAAGGAGGGAATGCCCTCTCCTCCGGGTAGATAGGGCGGAGAGGTGGCTATCGGCGGAGTCAAAGTGTCGGGCGGCGGAGCAAACTGCACACTAAAGAGGTCGTTGCAACAGAACTTATTGGCCTCGTCTAAGTACTGAGCACCCGGCCGGTTGCTGCTCAAGTAAGCCGTGCGCCCGTCAGGAGAGAGTGAATAGTAAAGGTCGTTGTAAGACGTGTTGACTCCCAAGCCGGCGTTTTCGGGTATGGCTTCTTCGCCGCCGCTCGACCAGGGCACGGAGTAAATGTCGAAGCCGCCGAAATTTTCTACGCGGCCGTTTGAGCTGAAGTACAGCCGACGGCTGGGAGCGTGAAAAAAGGGCGTCACCTCATCGGCCGGTGTGTTGAGGAAGTGAGCGTTGCGCGGTGGGAAAAAAGAGGGCAGGGGAAAGGGCTTTCGCGCGTCTACCGGGATGTGACAAGGGCAAAACCAGTTGGTGTCCAGCGGAGTGTACCAAATGTCTAGTCCGCCCTTGCCGTCGGGGCGGTTGCTGGCAAACCACAGCAGTAGTTGTTCTGAGTTGCTATCGTAGGCTACGTGAGGTTGCGTAGTGGTAAAGCCCGGGGCATTGATCGGTTCGGGCAATCGAATGGGCGCCGTCCAGCGCTTGCGGACATCCTGCACGGCCAGCCATAGGTCACAGCGGATGTCGGCCGCGTTGAGGCTCTTGCACAGGGTGAATAAGAGAAAATGCCCTTCTCCGAAAATCACCGTATGGGCCACGTGAGCGGTGTCTACGGCGGGAAAGGGTCGCCCTGCTTCGCGCGCCCGCCCGTTGTTGACCGATAGCATGACGCGCGTCAGCTTGGTCTTCGGCAGACTCTTGTCGCCGCGCTTGTCAAAGCGGTAAGAGGAGAAAAACAACGTATCCCCTACCGGTACCGGTGCGAAGTCGCTGTATGGGCTGTTGATGTGCTTGCCAAGAGGACTTACCTTTGGTGGGTTGGGCGGCAGAGGCTGTTCTTTCGCCCAGCGGGCGGCATCTCGCAGTTGTCGGGCGCGCTCGGCTTGTTTGGCGGCAGGCTGCTGTTCTAAAAAGCGCTCAAAGTAAAGCAGCGCTTCTTCGTATTTGCCCTGGTTGCGCAACACCTCGCCCAACCTAAGCCACAGCAACGGGTAGGCTGCCCTGCGCCGCTCGTTGAGTTCCGCCAGGCGCCGGTACCATTGCTCTGCCAAAATGTACGCGTTTAAGTGGTAAGCGCTCTCCGCGCTCTTCCAAAGCAGGTCGGGGTCTTCCGGTTTGCGGCTAAGCGCCGTCTGATAGTAATGCAAAGCGGCTCCGAAGTCCTTTTGCTCGAAAGACCGATCGCCTGCTCGTTCGTAGCTAAGTCGCGACTGGCCCTGGGCGGCCGAACAAAGCACAATAGTCCCCAAAAGAGCAGCCAGCCCTGAGGGCAATTTTTTTTTCACCGATAACATCATTGTCGCTGAAGAACAAGATAAGGGGGGCATCTAAAATACCGGACAGGATTTAAACGTCTTCACCGGCGGCGCCGGCAAAGGGCGATAAACGGCAGCTAATTCTATCCCACCTCGTCCGCGGGTAGCGATTTGAAAGTCGGAAACATTCCAATCATAGCTTACTCCAACGATCCAATCGCCAACTTCATATTGAAGCGAAGGAATTACGGCATCGCCCGCACGTACGGATACATTAAAACGCACGGCCGTTTCCTCCGGTTTTAGCCAAAAACGAGCACCAACACCCGCCTGTACCTCGGCAGCAGTGCCCATCTGCTGAGCCACGGCAAAGAGCATCAGGTCGATATGCGCATTTACCCGCCCGCATACCGATGCGCTGCCGGCCCATCGGATAGGCAGCCGAAGGGCGCTCGAGGCGTCGCGGAAACCTATAGACGGTCGGTTGAGGTGAAAGGCGCCCAGCCCTACCTCTGCTCCGTTGCGCGGGTCGGAGCCCTGCACGCGCCAGCTCAAACCCACTCCAAAAGAAGGCGATAAGCCCGAGGTCTGGCTAAAGTTTTCCCGCGTCGGCAGCCCGGGGTCGAAAACATCACCCGTCCATTGGCTGCTAAACTTTAGCCGGTCGATGTCGAACCGGCGCTGTACCCATGCCGCACTCACTCCTACGGCGGCGTACTGCCTGGGGCCTAAACGCCGAGCCACACTCACCGACACACCACCCTGAACCCACGACAGCCCCGCATCGCCGGCCCGATCGCCCTGCAACACCAAGCCCGCGGCAATCCGCTGAGCTCCTCGTTGCCACAAACACTTGTCGGCCCCCAAGGCGAGCGACCGATACGACACCGGAACACTCGTCCACTGGCTGCGCAGCAGGGCCATGGCCCGTACCTCTCCCTCAAACGCACCGGTCAATGCCGGCGAATAGTACATCGGGTGGTGGTAAAACTGAGAAAAATGCAAATCCTGCGCACACAGCCGACAAAATGCGCAAGCGCAAAGCCCAAGCGTAAACCAACGAGCCATCATAGACAACCTACATGCGTTCGATGCGCTCGAAGGTACGTACCTTTTACCGCTTCCCGCGCTTTTCCCGCCCCTACGGCTGCTCGCGGTAGTCCGGTGCCTCTTCAGGCGGTAAAAAGTCGGGATGCTCACCAGCGCGCCCGCGGGCATTCTGCTCCTCCAAGGTCAATCGGTCCGTGGCGCTCGTAACCAGCCAAGCGTCGCCCGACTTGCGCATGATCTGCACGTGCAAACCGAACTCCTTCTCAAAAAGCCCCTCCGCCTCAAACGTAGGCATCGACGGAGACAGATCGACAAAACCCGATTTCGCCTCCGACATCAACTCACCCAAGCGCAAACCCACGTCCTTCACCATGAACTCCGCCGCCGAGCCCTCAAAGGCCCGATGCGGCCGAGTAAAAAACGTCAGGCGCAAATACGGATATTCCACCTGAAAATCGCGCTGAACATCCTGAATAGTCCGATCGGGAGAAATGCGTAGCTTCATAGTAGGAAAAGACCATTTTATGAAAAACAAAGGTCGCGCATTTGCCGACAAAAGAGAGGATGACGCCGATCGGTACTCACTATGACTTTTCGCCGAGCGCACGCCGCAGCTCGAGTGTGCAGAGACTGAAAAATCAGGGTTAGACCGGCTTCTGCATAGACGGCAAAAGAACATACCCTGTGGCGCTTCAGGTCTGCCCAACATCACTTGGGTTTTATTAGGCCGACAGGCTAAATTAAAAAATTACCTCCCTTAGGCGGCAAAACCTATTGCCGTTTCTTTACCTTTGGATCGGTCAAAATAAGTGCGTACTTTTAGCACAATGATAGTTTTTTTTGTCGGTGTATGCACTACCTTTGGCATGTTTTTGAATTTTTGTC
>Ga0209101_1000625_pt1 | contig 28639 bp, 28 predicted proteins | sample ConPoolayeCmetaG_FD_185481 | JGI IMG/M metagenome (GOLD analysis project Ga0209101, IMG submission 185481) | Hot spring microbial mat communities from California, USA to study Microbial Dark Matter (Phase II) - Cone Pool mat layer C metaG... ...
AACGTAGCCGACGCATCCCTATGCGTCGGTCGAAAAACGCAGCCGACGCATCCCTATGCGTCGGTCGAAAAACGTAGCCGACGCATCCCTATGCGTCGGTCGAAAAACGCAGCCGACGCATCCCTATGCGTCGGTCGAAAAACGTAGCCGACGCATCCCTATGCGTCGGTATAAGCGGCATCGGGATGCCGCTCGTACGGTTTTTCGGATAGGCTCTTATCCGTGCCGGGCATTGGCCCTCACCTCTCCCCCTTCCCCTCTCCCGTCCGACGGGAGAGGGAAAGGGGTGGCGGCGCAGCCGCCGGGGATGGGGTGAGGGTCGGCGCAGGCCGACCATTGGCTGCAGGCCCAGAAAGGCTGACTTGAGTCAGCATTTTTTTCAAGGAGAACCCATGATCCATTATCAATTTACCCACCTGAGCGAAGAAATTCGTGCCCGTGTAGACGCATTGCTGGCCCAAATGACCCTCGAAGAAAAGATCGGGCAGATGAATCAGGTCACGCCACACTGGACATCAGACCTGGAAGCGCAGCTACGGACCGGGCAGATAGGCTCAATTTTGGGCATCATCGATCCTACCGAGATCAACCGCTTTCAGCGGATTGCCGTCCAAGAGTCGCGGTTGGGCATACCGCTGCTCATCGGCAACGATGTGATTCACGGCTACCGTACCGTCTTTCCCATTCCGCTGGCCGAAGCATGCACGTGGGACCCGGCGTTGCAGGAGCAAGCTTCACGTGTCGCCGCCGCCGAGGCTGCTGCCTGTGGCACCGACTGGATTTTCGCGCCGATGGTAGACATCTGCCGCGATCCCCGTTGGGGACGCATTGCCGAAGGTGCCGGTGAAGACCCCTTCCTGGGCCGGGCGATGGCGCGGGCGCGCGTGCGTGGCTTTCAATCTGCCGGGCTGCCCGGCAGACGGCGAATTGTCGCCTGTCCCAAGCACTATGTGGCCTACGGCGCGGCCGAGGCCGGCCGCGATTACAACAGCACCGACCCTTCCGAGCGCACCTTGCGCGACGTGTACTTGCCGCCGTTCAAAGCCGCCTTTGACGAAGGAGCCGGCACCACTATGTCGGCCTTTAACGAAATCGGCGGCATTCCGGCCACGGCCAATTCTTTTACCCTGAAAAGGGTGCTGCGTGAAGAATGGGGGTTTGCCGACATGCTGGTGGTCAGCGATTATAACGCAATCGCCGAACTGGTAGCGCACGGGATTGCCGCCGACCTCAAAGAAGCAGCGCGCAAGGCGATCATGGCCGGTGTAGATATGGATATGATGAGCTTTGCCTACATCCGGCATCTGGCCGACCTGGTGCGCGAGGGCAGCGTGCCGGAAGCGGCTATCGATGCAGCGGTGCGACGCATTTTGGCCTTGAAATTTGCCCTCGGCCTGTTTGACCATCCCTACATCGACGAGATGTTGCCTGCGCAGGTCATTTTGCACCCCGAACATCGGGCGTTGGCCCTGGAGGTAGCCCGGCGCTCCATGGTGCTGCTCAAAAATGACGGCCTGTTGCCGCTCCGGGTGGCCCCCACCTCCAAAATTGCCCTGATCGGCCCGCTGGCCGACGATCACGCTGCCCCGCTCGGCTGTTGGGCATGGATGGGCCGTCCCGAAGACGTGGAAAGCGTGCTCGACGGATTCCAGGCCTGTCTGCCGGCCGGAATCGAGCTGGATCATGTGCGCGGCTGTGCTGTCTGGCGGGATCCCTTTGAAGAGTTCGGTCGGGCCGAAGCGGCAGCGCGTGCAGCCGACGTGGCCGTGCTGGTGTTAGGCGAAGACGCCCATATGAGCGGCGAAGCCCGTTCACGCGCTTACCTCGACCTGCCCGGACGGCAGCAAGCGTTGCTGGAGCGGGTGCTGACCACCGGCACACCCACCGTGGTTGTGCTGATGAGCGGACGGCCACTGGTGCTCACGCCCTGGATCGATCGGGTCAACGCCGTCTTGCAGGCCTGGCATGGCGGCATCCGGGCCGGGCGTGCCGTGGCCGAAATTCTGCTGGGACAGGTGAATCCTTCCGGCAAACTCAGTGTCACATTCCCGCGCGCGCTGGGTCAGGTGCCGATCTATTACGCACACAAAAACACCGGCCGACCCTTGCAAGGGACGGGCACACTTCAATTTGCAGATCCTTTTTGGTCCAGATACATCGACGAAGAAAACGAGCCATGCTTCCCCTTTGGCTATGGTTTAAGCTATACAACGTATCGTTATGATAATTTGCAAATTGAAACGCCGGTCGTGGAAATGGGCGGCACCCTGCGGGTCAGTGCGACGGTGACCAACACCGGCACGATGGCCGGTGAAGAAGTGGTCCAATTGTACGTGCGCGATTTGGTCGGCAGCGTGACCCGGCCGGTAAAGGAACTCAAAGGCTTTCAGCGCATTGCGTTGGCACCGGGCGAATCGGTGCGGGTGAGCCTGGCGGTGCCGGCCGATGAACTCGGTTTTCATGGCCCGGACAACCGTTACGTCGTCGAGCCGGGCGCTTTCAGGGTCTGGATTGGCCCCAACTCGGTCGAAGGCCTGGAGGGGGAGTTTGAATTAAGAGCGTAGGCAAGTAGAACAAGGGGAGAACATGAACGAAATCTGGCCCATTTTGGAATTCGATCCGGAGCGCGAAGCGATCATCGAGGCGTCCAGGCTGCTTGGGCCGCTTGAAGGGTTGCCCAGGCATGCCGTGGTTTGCTTTTTTGGCGACGTGATCGATCACCTGGTCGAGCAAGGGCTGGCCCAAGAGATATACGCATTGTACAGCGAAATGGGGCCACACCCCGTTTACCGGCTCGATTTGGGCATGGGGACCCCGCTCACCCTCTTTCATCCCGGCATCGGCGGGCCGCTGGCGGCAGGAATCCTGGAAGAAGTGATCGCCTTGGGCGGTCGGGTGTTCATCGCCTGCGGCGGCGCAGGGGTGCTGGATCGCCGGGTTCAGGTTGGACATTTGGTGATCCCCACCGCTGCCGTGCGCGACGAGGGCACTTCGTATCACTATCTGCCGCCCGGCCGCGAGGTCGAGCCGACGCCAGAAGCGGTACAGGCCGTTGAAACCGTGCTCCAGGCACATCACGTGCCCTATCTGAAGGCCAAAACCTGGACCACCGATGCCCTTTTCCGTGAGACGCGGGCCAAGGCGGCGCGGCGTCGCGCCGAAGGTTGTCTGACCGTCGAGATGGAAGCTGCGTCGATGTTTGCCGTAGCCCGCTTTCGCGGCGTGTCGTTGGCCCAAATCCTCTATGGCGGTGACAACCTCGACGCCACCGAATGGGATCGGCGCGAGTGGAAAGAACGCCGTTCGGTGCGCGAACAATTGGTGTACCTGGCCGCCGAAGCGTGTTTGCTGCTGGGATGAATAACGATGACCGAGATAACGAGGCCGGTAACCATCTCATTCATCCGCCATGGGCATGTCCACAACCCGCAACGCCTCTTGTACGGTCGTCTGCCCGGTTTTGCCCTGAGCGAACGCGGACGCGCCGAGGCTCAGATCATGGCCGCTGCCGTGTGTGAACTCTCTCCCTCGGCCTTGTACAGCAGCCCCTTGTTGCGTGCCCGGCAAACCGCCGCAGCGATCATCGCACAGAATTCGCACCTTGAACTGCGTATTTCATCTTTGATTAACGAAGTGCACACGGCATTCCAGGGCCGGCCGTTGGCCGAACTGGCCGCGTTCGGCTTTGACCTCTATGTGGGCAACCCGCCTGGCTATGAGCAGCCGGAGGATGTGCTGGCACGTATGCGGCGTTTTATCGCTCGCGTGCGGCGACGTCATCCCGGTGAGCATGTCCTGGCCGTTACCCACGGTGACCCGATTACCTTTGTCATTCAATGGGCCAGCGGCCTGCCGATCGGCCCGCGTGAGCGCGAGGCGCTGGTCGAACTGGGCCTGTCCGGGGGCTATCCGGCGCCGGCTTCGATCACCACATTGACCTTTGCCACCGCTGGCCCGGATGAGCGCCCGACGGTGCGTTATGTCGAGCCGGGAAGGCAATGACGGGATTGTCGGGATGGGTGCGATTGACGTGCTCAAACTCAAGATTTTTTCCATCTTGCTCAATGACCTGCGCGAGCAAATGGTATGCACGCCGTCAGGGCTGGTTTGGGTTACCGGCCTCGATCCGCGTGTGTCACAAACCGATCAAGATGGCTTGTTGTCCGGTGGACGGGGCATCATTTTGCGCATTTTGCTTTCCGCGTGGCTGATCGGGTTTCCTTCTCTTGTGGCGACGGTGGTGGCAACCGATTGCAGCGCCTTGCGTGTGTCGCCACATTGTTCGCCAACCTGCGTGCCAAGATCGCCCAACTGGAAGCGGCACAGGCCGAACTGGCGCAAGAACCGCGTATGGAACATGAACTCGCCCTGGCCCGCCAAAGTGTGTCGCCGCGCGTTTTTCTCCAGGTGTCTGGTTACCCTTTTGCTGCCTGCAACGAGCCGGCCCGTCAGGTTGGTGGCGATTTCTATGACGTGTTTGGGATCGATAGGATGCATTTCGGCCTGATCATTGCCGATGTTGCCGACAAAGGAATGCCCGCCGCGTTGTATATGGCCCTCACCCATAGTTTGATTTGGGCCGCGGCCCAGCGTGAACGGTCACCACGCGCAGTGTTGGGCAATGTCAACCGCTTGTTGCTTGAATTGGGCAGCTCGCGCATGTTGGTCACTCTTTTACGGCATGGTCGATATCGACACCCACCGGCTGGTGTATGTGCGGGCCGGGCACGACCGTCTCTTGCTATTGCGTCAGGGCCACATCCTTTCCCTGGGTGGTGAAGGACCCTTTGGGGGCTTTTGGGAGACAGAGCAATTGCGGCTCGGTGAGGAAGAGATCGTTCTGCTGCCGGGCGACCGGCTGGTGCTGTATACCGATGGCCTCACCGATGTGCTTGCCGAAGACGAACATCTGTTTGGCCTGGAACGTGTCAAACAGCTTGTGCAGTCCTGCATACCCTGCTCACCATCGGCGCTGTGCGAGCAGGTGTTTGCTCATCTCGTCGCCTATTGTGGCCGTATGGCACAGTTTGACGATATGACTATGCTGGTGATGCAGGTCGATTGACTTTTCGCGCCCTTGACCGACCTCCCGGCCAGGGCCGATTTCAGAGCGCGCTTGATCTGCTCAGTCTGCAAATGTCAACTCGACCATTTGATGTCCTTCCACCTTGGGCACGGTAAAGGAAACCGTGTCCTGCTCGGTCACAAAAGGCAGTTCTTCCCCTTGTGGCACACAGCGCACCCGTTTGACCTCGACCCCGGTTTTGGCCCGCACTTGAACGCCGTAAAGCGGCACCACGTCTTCGATCACATCAAATTCGTCACAACGACGTTCTGGGATGTAATAGAGCAAGTGCAGCACCCAGCGTTTGTGAGCCGGTTGGGCATTCAACGTGGCGATCAGCCCTGTGGGGGCGTTCACATGCACCAACGGATCGGGCAAAAGCTGTTGGAGGGCATTGAAAAAGAGCTGTTTGCACCAGCGGGGCGCTTTGGTCTGATATTGGCTAAAGATGGGGTGACAAAAGTAAATCGTTCGTCCCTTTTTCACCACCCCCGGCTGGACGATCTGCCCCGATGAAGGGGTTTGGCGGTGTGAACAAAAATGGCGATAAGTGCGGTCAAAATAGGGCGCTATCACGTCGGCGAGTACCTCGGCATTGGCTTGCGCTGCAATTTGCATACCGCGCATATACATTGTGTGTTCGGTGTGCGGTATCCCGCGATCAAACCCCGCCGAGTCTGCGCGCGGAACAAGGTAATCGACATAGGCATTGCCGGGGTGTTCCCGACCGCGAACCAGGTTGCCTTGCAGATCGCGTGCTCCTTCGCCGCTCAAAGTGACGCCCAAGTCGAGCGCAAAATGGGTTTGGGCGGCATCCATGCCGGAGGCAAAAGAGGCGATCAACGCGCCGCCATTCTGCAAATAGGCTTCCAGCCGCTCTTTGAGCGCGCCTTCAACCGGAATTTTGTCGGGCAAGATCAACACACGGTAACGGCCGAAATCGCTCTGCGAATCGAGAATGTCAAACTGGTAGCGTGCGCCGTCGGCCACGCCCTCTTGGAGCATGCGTGTTGCGCCCATGATCGGCTTGAAATCGACCCGATGACGTTCGATGGCGGGGTCAAACTCTTCCGGCGTGAGCACGCCGATCTCGGTGAGCGGTGTAGTGCCTGTGCACCACGCTTCTTTGGCCTGAATCTGTGCGTACACGTCGCCGATCAGGCGGTAGGTGTCGGCACAGATTTTGCCGTGCGGCAACAATTGATCGCCGATGCAACATTTGGCGTTCAGGGCGAGCATGTGCAAACATTCAAATTCGAGTGCCGCCCGGTTTTTGAACGAGTGGAAATCGCCCCACGAGGTTTGAAATTTGCCGGTCATGCCCACATAATCGACGCCGAGGGTGCGCGCATAGCGGGCGGCGATCGGAAAGTGCAAATAGCCCCACCCGCCGCTGGGCAGCGATTCGAGTTCCAGATGCGTGTAGGCGTCAATGAGCGGGCGATGGCGCGGCCCAACATGTCCGGCATTGTAAAAGATCAGCGCGTTGGGGACACGCGCACGCACAAATGCGCTCATATCACGCTGAAATTGTCGCAACACATGTTCGGCATAGCGCCGCCGGTCTTGGGCATTCGACGGTTCCAGCCCCTGCTCGATCATCCCATTTTGGCAGTACCAGCAGGAGCAGTCGCGCGCGTCGACAATGTCGAACCAAAAGCCGTCGATCGGCGGCAGGGTGTCGATCATGTCCTGGACAAAACGCTTGAGCCAGTCGACATAGGGGGTGTTGAGGCACAGCAATCGGTAAAAGCCGGCCTCGTAAGGCGGCGTGCCGCTCAACCGGCCGTCTGGCCCGATCACACACCATTCCGGATGGCGACTGGCCGTATAGTGATCCCATTGGACGGTGACGTAAAGCGGCGTTTTGATCCCGCGTGCGCGGCAGGCCAGAATTTGCTCGCGCAGCAGATCACGGGTCAGTTGAGGATGTCGACGTTCGGCAAAGCCGGGAGTGTCATAATACACCCAACCATGGTGGCAGCGCGCAAAGAGGTTGATCGAGTTGACATGCGCGCGGACCAGGGTATCGGCAAATTCGTCGGCGTCAAATTGCGCGCCGACGGCAGAGATCGCCTCACTGGTGTGAAAATCAAGATGAATTTGACGAAAACCGAGTTCGGGCATGAGCATCCTCCTGTGCTTGAACAGGCCGGGTGTCTTTCGGCCGGGGTGGTGTCCAATTTGCTTGGGGTACACCCATTATACCCGCTTTGGACGAAAAAGAAATTTGTCCCTTGGGCCGATTTACGATATAATTTTAGAATCAATACCTTTCAAATAAGACGCTGAAGCAGAGGCTTCAGCCAGGCTCTTTGCAAGGGAAATGACGCTTCTCCGACCCAACCGGCCTGACGGCAGATGTGCTATGGCAGTTGGGCGGTAATGGACGTTCGCCAACGTCCATTCGAGGGTGCCGCCGGAAACGGCGTCGCCTCCCGTCGGGTTTGGGCAGCATGCAACTGCCCCAACCTCTGGAAAGGAGATGTCCTGCTCAACGCAGTGTACGATGTTTTTTGATACATTGTAGTTGTTTGCGTTAAACGGCATCTGTTTCCAGATGCCGTTTTTTGTTTAGAACCTACCCAAGCCGTACAGACGGCATCCCTGTGTCACTAACCGATGCATAGGGATGCGTTGGTTACGGTTTATATAGCCGGAGTCGAAGCTTTAGCCGGATTTTAACCGTCAGACGTAGACCGGCTGAAGCCTCAACGCCCGAAAACGCAAGTTCGGTTTGGAGGATGAGCGATAGACGAGATGGTGCGCGGCCTGAGCAAGGCCATCCAACTGATCGTTCAAGGTGATTCGGCCCTGTTCGAGATCGTGACCTTGTCTTTGTATGTCTCGGGAATGGCTTTGTTGTTCAGCACTCTGATCGGCATTCCGCTCGGCACGCTGTTGGGGTTGAACCGTTTTCTGGGCCGCAAGCTGGTGGTCGCGTTGCTCTACACCGGCATGGGGCTGCCGCCGGTGGTGGTGGGCCTGGTTGTCTACCTGCTTTTGTCGCGCAACGGCCCGCTGGGACAACTAAATTGGCCGCTGATTCCTGAATTGTTTACGCCGGGGGCGATGATCGTTGCCCAAACCGTCATCTCTTTTCCGTTGGTGGCCGGTCTGACCATGGCGGCGGTGATGGGGGTCGATCCACGGCTTCGCCAGCAACTGATCGCCTTGGGGGCAACCCCCTGGCAGGCGGCATGGACAATTCTGGTCGAGGCACGGACTGGGGTATTCGTCTCGGTCATCGCCGGGTTTGGCAGCATCATCTCGGAAGTGGGCGCGGTGATGCTGGTCGGCGGCAACATCGAAGGACGCACGCGGGTTTTGACCACAGCCATTTTGCTGGAAACACGCAAAGGCTCTTTTGATATGGCCATTGCCCTGGCGCTGATTTTGTTGGGGCTGTCTTTCTTGAGCAATTTTGCTATGCTTTGTTTGCAGGGAGGAGGGAGTAGGGAGTAGGGAGTAGGAAGTAGGGAGTAGGGAGTAGGGAGTAGTGAATAACGAGGTCATTTATCGGTTATCTGGAGTTGTTAAGGTATATCAAGATCGGCGGGTGCTGGACATCGAATCGCTCGATATCTATCGGGGTGAAATTCTGGTTTTGGTGGGGCCAAGTGGGGCCGGTAAGAGCACTTTGCTGCGCCTGTTGAATTTTGTCGAGCTGCCCACGGCCGGCTGTATCTCTTTTTTGGACTACGAATGGCGCGAAGGGCGCGCGGTGCCATTGCCTCTGCGCCGTCGGGTGACGACAGTGTTCCAACAGCCGGTTTTGCTCGACCGCAGCGTAGAGGCCAATGTCCACTATGGGCTGCGTTTGCGCGGTCAACTTGACGGCAAAAAGCATGTGCAAGATGTGTTGAGCCGCGTTGGTTTGGGCGAGTTGGCCACGCGGCGGGCACGTACCCTTTCCGGCGGCGAATTGCAACGGGTTTCGCTGGCCCGGGCGATGGTTTTGCAACCCGACGTGTTGTTGCTCGATGAGCCGACGGCTAACCTGGACCCTTACAATGTCGGTCTGATCGAGGAAATCGTGCAGGCGATCAACCGTGAGCATGGAACCACCATCGTGTTGGTGACCCATAACATCTTTCAGGCACGCCGGCTGGCCCACCGCGTTGGGCTACTCCTCGACGGACACCTGATCGAAACGGACGAGCGGGAGCGCTTTTTCGAGCAGCCGCGAGATGCTCGCACGGCGGCCTTTGTGCGCGGCGAGATGGTGTATTAGCCATGTGGCCTGTCGAAACCGGTATGTCGAAATCGGCTTGCTTCCATCTTGTGTTTGTCACTTTGTTGGTCGGGCTGTTACCTGGATGTGTCGCTCCTGTGCCGACGGCCGAACCACGGCATTTGATCCTGGCCACCACCACCAGCACGCAGGATTCGGGACTGCTCGACTATCTTTTGCCCGATTTCGAGGCCCGTTATGGGGTGCGGGTGGATGTGGTGGCGGTGGGTAGCGGGCAGGCGATCAGGCTGGGCCAGGATGGCAATGCCGACGTGTTGCTGGTCCACTCGCCGACTGCCGAAGAGCAGTTTATGGCCGACGGGCACGGCATGCGCCGCGAAACGGTGATGTACAACGATTTTGTTGTCGTCGGGCCGAAAGCCGACCCGGTAGGGATCAACGGGCTGACCGCTTCCGAAGCCTTTAGAAAGGTGGCTCAAGCCAGGGCGACATTTATTTCGCGTGGCGACGAATCGGGCACGCACAGCAAAGAAAAGGCCATCTGGAAGGTTGCCGGAATTGAACCCGCCGGAGATTGGTACATCTCAGCCGGGCAAGGGATGGGCGATGTGCTGACGATGGCCAACGAGTTGCACGCCTACACGCTAAGCGACCGTGCCACTTATCTGGCCTATGCCCAGGCGGCGATCGAACTCGAAATTCTGGTTGAGGGGGATCCGCTCTTGCTTAACCCATATAGCGTCATTGCCGTCAACCCGGCCAGGAGCACCAAAATCAATGCCGATCTGGCCGACATGTTCATCGACTGGTTGATTTCACCACCGACTCGGGACAAGATTGCCCAATTGGGCTGGAGAGTAAGGAGTAGGGAGTAAGGGAGATGTCTTTGAAATACGATGAAACAGGACGTTTACATATCGACACGTTGTTGATGGCTGAGTCGCTGATGGACAAGGCCTTGTTAGAGCGTACCGAGACCGACCGGGTTTTTCGCTTGCTGCCCGAATTGGCGGTGATCAAATTGGGTGGGCAGAGCATTATCGATCGTGGGGCCAGGGTGGTGTTGCCGTTGATCGAAGAAATCGTTGCCGCCCGTGCTCAGCATCCGCTGTTGATCGTCACCGGCGGCGGCACGCGCAGCCGGCATGCCTACAGCATCGCCCTTGATCTGGGCATGCCAACCGGTGTACTGGCCAAATTGGGGGCCAGCATCAGCGAGCAAAACGCACTGATGATCTCACTGCTCCTGGCCCCGCACGGCGGAATCAAGATCGGCCACGATGATCTGGTCAAGTTGCCTGCCTATCTGGCCCTCGGCTCCATTCCGGTGATGCATGCCATGCCGCCGTACAGCCTGTGGGAAGAGCCGCCCGAACGCGGACGGATCCCGCCCCATCGCACCGACAGCGGGGCCTTTCTCACCGCCGAAGTTCTCGGTGCAAAACGATGCATTTTGGTTAAAGACGAAAAAGGATTATACACAGCCGACCCCAAAAAAGATCCCCAGGCCGAATTCATTCCCGAAATCGAGGTGAATGACCTGCTCAAAATGGATCTGACCGACCTGGCTGTGGAGCGGGCAATGCTGAACGAGCTGGCCTGTGCGCGCAGTGTGCGCGAAGTCCTGATCATCAACGGTCGGGAACCGGGCAATTTGACCCGTGCCTTGAACGGTGAGCGGGTAGGCACGAGGATTTATCGCCATGCTTGATTCCTTTGCACGTCCGATCAACTATTTGCGCATTTCGGTGACCGACCGCTGCAATTTGCGCTGTGTCTATTGCATGCCACCGGATGGTGTGCCCCAGTGTGCGCATGACGATATTTTGCGCTACGAAGAAATAGAAATTGTTGTCCGCGCTGCCGCCGAACTGGGTATTCACAAGGTGCGTTTGACCGGCGGAGAACCACTGGTTCGCCTGAGGCTGACCGATCTGGTGCGTATGCTGGCTCGCATTCCCGGCATCGACGATCTTTCCATGACCACCAACGGCACCCTGTTGGCCCACTATGCCGACGCGCTGGCCGCGGCTGGGTTGAAACGGGTCAACGTGAGCCTGGATACGCTCAAACCGGAACGTTTTACCCGGATCACCCGTTGGGGGCGTCTGGAAGACACACTGCGCGGCATTGCCGCAGCGCAACGGGCCGGGTTGACGCCGATCAAAATCAACATGGTGGTCATGCGGGGAGTCAACGACGACGAAATTGTCGACCTGGCCCGCCAAAGCATCACCAATGGCTGGCATGTGCGTTTTATTGAATGGATGCCGGTCGGCGCGTCGAGGGGAAGCGTTCCACCCGTCCTGCCAGATCACACCGCTTCGGCAAGCTCGAACGTTTTTCAGAATTCTATCCAGGCCGGTTGGCCGGATCAAGTCGTGACGGCGGCCGAGATCTGCGCCCGGATCGAGGCTGCCCTGGGGCCCCTTGAGCCGGCACAAACCGAAAACGGCGCCGGCCCGGCCCGTTACTACCGTCTGCCCGGCGCGACGGGCACGGTGGGCTTGATCACGCCGATCAGCGAGCATTTTTGCTCCAATTGCAACCGTTTGCGCCTCACCGCCGACGGTCAGTTACGTCCATGTCTGCTTTCCGATTTCGAGATCGACCTGCGCACGCCACTGCGGCAAGGGGCCGGAGTAGCAAAAGTCAGGGCGCTGTTGGAAAGGGCAATCGGCAACAAACCGGAACGGCATCATTTGGGTGACTCAAAGGTAGAAAAACGGGTTATGTCACAGATTGGCGGCTGAATCGGTCATATAACACGCATCGCGATATTTGTAATTCGGGAGCTAAAATGTCTTTAACTCATCTCGATGCTCAGGGCCATGTTCACATGGTCGATGTCGGTGCCAAGGACGACAGTGAGCGGGTAGCCGTAGCGCAAGGCGAAGTGCAGGTCAGGCCGGAAACCTTACGCCTGATCGTCGAAAACGGCCTACCCAAAGGGGATGTGTTGACGGCAGCGCAAATTGCCGGTATCATGGCGGCCAAACAAACGTCAAATTTGATTCCGCTGTGCCATCCGCTGCTGCTGACTCACATCGACGTACAATGCCGTGCCGACGAAGCCGAGTCCAAGATCGAGATCACCGCCACCGTGCGCACGCGCGGCAAAACCGGTGTCGAAATGGAAGCACTTACCGCCGTCAGCGTCGCCGCTCTCACCATCTATGATATGGCCAAGGCCGTAGAAAAAACAATGCGCATCAACAACATCCGACTGATCGCCAAAACGGGTGGCAAAAGCGGTGATGTAGTGTTGGAGAATTAGATGATTTATCTATCGTCTCCTTGTTCCTTGTCTCCTTGTTCCTTGTCTACTTGAGGTACAAATGAACATCCAGGTGCGTTTTTTCGCTGCCGCGCGAGAGCAGATCGGCACAGGGCAAATCGAAATCGAGCTGCCGACCGGTGCCAGGTTGCAAACGTTGATCGATACATTGTTTCAAAAATATTCCCAATTATCATCTATGCGTCTCAGGTTTGCCGTGAATGCCGTTTATGCTGAACCGGACACGCCGTTGCACGCCGGCGATCAGGTGGCGTGCATTCCGCCGGTGGGGGGAGGATAGCCGACGCATCCCCATGCGTCGGAAAACGTAGCCGATGCATCCCCATGCATCGATACTAAATGAAAGGTGAGAAAAATAAAATGAAACAAGGTCAGGTGATGGATTTAGGTTTGCCTGAGGGAATGGAAATGGTCCATTATGGAGATAGCGTCGAGATCACCCGCAGGTGGTTTTCATGTGTCAACATCTTTTTTACCGTGTTTACGTTGTTTTGGTGCGGCTTTTTGGTGTTTTGGTATGTTATGGCCGCTCAGAGCGGCAGTCTGGCCATGCTTCTTTTTCCCTTGCTCCATGTGACTGTTGGCATCGGATTGTTCTATTATACGCTGGCCGGGTATCTCAACAAAACCTATGTTCGTGCCGATTGGTCAACCCTTTCGGTTCGCCATGCGCCGCTGCCCTGGTTTGGCAACCGAACGCTTGATGCGCGCGACATCAAGCAAATCTATGTCAAAGAGCATATTTCACGCTCTCGACATGGTAGTACATCGACGACCTTTGAAGTGCATGCCCTGACGCACAGTGGCAAGAACCTCAAACTGTTGGCCGGGCTGCCCAACAGCGAACAGGCCCTGTTCATCGAGCAAGAGATCGAAAAGTTTTTACACATCGAGGATGTGCCGGTCAGGGGGGAGTATGGATAAAGCCTCGTTCAAGCAGTTTGAAGTGACAGAACGCCCGATTTCGGTCGATCAGGTGATTGCCCGGTTGAGCGATCCGGCCAACGGGGCTATTGTCACCTTTGTCGGCGTGGTGCGTGGCAACACGCAGGGCCGCGAGACCCTTTACCTGGAATATGAGGCTTACCCCGAAATGGCCGAGCAGGTTTTGGCTCAGATTGGCGACGAAGTGCAGGCGCGCTGGCCCGAAGTGCGTCAGGTGACCATTGTTCATCGCGTGGGCCGTTTGCATGTTGGCGAGACGGCGGTGGTGATTGCCCTGTGCGCGGCACACCGTCGACAAACCTTTGACGCCCTGCGTTATGCCATCGACCGGATCAAAGAAATTGTGCCGGTGTGGAAAAAAGAAGTTTGGACCGATGGTTCGGTCGAGTGGAGAAGTGAAGAATGAGTCATGAACATGAATTATATCCGATGTTGAGCGTCGAAGGGGCCCTGGACAAGGTGTTGGCGATGTTCCATCCTCTGGAGGCCGAGCGGGTGCCCATTTTAGATGCTTTAGGCCGCGTGCTGGCCGAGGATGTCTGTTCCGACATCGATATTCCGCCCCACGATAACACGGCAATGGATGGATATGCCATCCGCGCGGCCGATGTGGCTGCTGCCACGCCGGACCGGCCGGTTCGCCTGCGCATCGTCGAAAATCTGGCTGCCGGCTACGTGTCACAGCGAGCGGTCGAGCCGGGCACGGCAATCCGCATCATGACCGGCGCACCGATCCCGCCCGCTGCCGATGCCATAGTTCGCTTTGAAGACACCCGCCAGGTGGGGGAGTGGGTTGAGCTGTTCGGCGCGGTTCAGGTAGGAGAAAACATCCGTCGGGCCGGCGAAGATGTGCAGCGAGGCGAACGGGTGTTGGTTGCGGGCAGCCTGGTTCGGCCCCAAGAGGTCGGTATGCTCGCCGCTCTGGGCCGCACGACGGTGCAGGTGATCCGCCGTCCACGGGTGGCCATTTTAGCCACCGGCGACGAGCTGGTTGAGCCTGGCGAGCCGCTGGAAGCGGGCAAAATCCGCAATTCGAACGGTTATTCAAACGCGGCACAGGTGTCTTTGTATGGCGGCATTCCGATCATGTTGGGCATTGCCCGGGACAGTGAACATGACCTTACCGCTAAAATCCGTGCCGGCCTGGAGCAGGGGGTTGACTTGTTTCTCACTTCCGGCGGCGTTTCGGTAGGCGATTTTGATATGGTCAAGCGCGTGCTGGCTGCCGAGGGCGAAATGACCTTTTGGCGTGTGCGCATGAAACCGGGCAAGCCGCTGGCTTTTGGCATGCTCAAAACGGCAGAAGGACGGGTTGTGCCCATGCTGGGCATGCCGGGCAATCCCGTCTCGGTGATGGTCTCCTTTGAAATTTTTGCCCGCCCGGCGATCCTCAAAATGCAGGGGCGTACCGACCTGCTGCGACCAACGGTAGAGGCTGTTTTGATGGACGAAATCCCATCCAAGGATGGACGTCGGCATTATGTGCGCGTGCGCGTTGAGCAGGCGCAAGGCGTTTATCGGGCCTACCTCACCGGCGAACAGGGCTCCGGCATCCTCAGTTCTCTGGTCAAAGCCAACGGCCTGGCGATCATCCCCGAAGCGTGGCCCAATGCGCCGGCCGGCGCTCGCGTGCAGGTTATGCTGCTAGATTAAGAGCCTATCCGAGAAACCGTACAAGCGGCATCCTTTTTCGGATAGGCTCTAAAGAGGGATGTTTATGTCATTTAACGTTGCCGTTCTTACCGTCAGTGATCGCTGCTCGCGCGGCGAGGAAACCGACCGCAGCGGGCCTTTTATCGCCGGGTGGGTGGCCGAACACTGGAGTGCTCATGTGCTTGACCAAGCCATCGTGCCCGACGAGCGCGATCAGATAGCTCAACAATTGCGCGTTTGGTGTGATACGGGTAAAATCGATCTGATCTTGACCACCGGCGGCACCGGCTTTTCTCCCCGCGATGTCACCCCAGAAGCTACTCGAATGGTGATCGAGCGTGAAGCGCCTGGCCTGGCCGAAGCTATGCGCCTGGCCGGATTGTCCAAGACGCCGCACGCTATGCTTTCACGGGCCATCGCCGGCATCCGCGGCCGCACGTTGATCGTCAACCTGCCCGGCAGCCCAAAAGGTGTGCTCGATGGCCTGGAAACGCTGGAAAAGGCCCTCCCACACGGGATCGAAATCCTCAAGGGCGTGCCCGAATCGTACGAAAAACATCGAGAATGAGTAGAGCGCAAGGTTATTTGGAGTGGAGCCTTCAGGCGGAACTCCAGAAGATGATCCCGGAGTGGAGCCTTCAGGCGAACTCTCAAGCCTCGACTCCATAGCTAAAAAGGATTCGTGTTTATGCCTGGCGATCGTTTTTATTTGGGTATTGACATCGGCTCGACCACGGTCAAAGTGGTGGCCCTGACGCCAGACGGGCAATTGGCCTGGCATCGCTACGTCAAATCCGACGGACGGCCGCGCCGCACATTGGCCGGCCTTTTGGACGAGTTGACCCTGACCATCGCACCGGAACAAGTCATGGCGCTGGGTTTAACCGGCTCTGGAGGGGGGCCGATTGCGCGGTCGGCGGGGATGCCGCACATCAACGAGCTGGTGGCGCAGACGCGCGCAGTGGGCGAGTATTATCCCACGGCACGTACGGTGATCGAAATCGGCGGGCAGGACAGCAAACTCTTGATTCTGGAGCCCAACTCTGACGGGCGAGGCGTGCGGCTGGTCGACTTTGCCATGAACACGCTATGTGCTGCCGGCACCGGCGCCTTTCTCGATCAGCAGGCCGAGCGGCTGGGGGTGCGCATTCAAGACGAGTTCGCCGAATTGGCTTTGCAATCGCAGCAGCCGGCGCGCATTGCCGGACGGTGTACCGTCTTTGCCAAGACCGATATGATCCATCTTCAGCAGCAGGGCGTGCCACTACCTGACATCCTGGCCGGTCTTTGTTATGCCCTGGCCCGCAATTTCAAGAGCGTGATCGGCCGGGGCAAGGCTTTTCTTCCGCCCATCCTTTTTCAGGGGGGCGTGGCCTGCAACCGGGCTGTGGTGCACGCCTTTGAAGATGTCCTCGGCCTGCCACCGGGCGGGCTGATCATCCCCCCTCATCATCCGCTGATGGCGGCATTGGGCGTTGCCCTGACTCTGCGCGACGCGCCGTCCGCCACGCCGCCTGATTGGCCGGCCCTCCGTGTGGCCTTGAGCGCGCAGGTGATCTTGCCGGGGCCGTTGCCTCCTTTGCGTGTGCCAGGCCCCGACGGTCACTGGCGACCACCGCAGCTTGATCGTGCAATGCCGGTTTATCTGGGGATTGATGTCGGCTCGATCAGCACCAACGTGGTGTTGATCGACGAACAGCATCATGTTGTGGCCCGCCGCTATCTGCGTACGGCCGGACGCCCACTGGAAGCAGTGTGTCGTGCCCTGACCGAGATCGGAGCCGAGGTCGGCGCATACGCGCAGGTGTGCGGCGTCGGCGTGACCGGTTCGGGACGCGAGTTGACTGCCGCCTATGTGGGCGCCGATGTGGTGGAAAACGAGATCACCGCTCAGGCGCGTGCCGCAATGGCAATGGACCCGACGGTGGACACCGTTTTTGAGATCGGCGGGCAGGATAGCAAGTATATTCGCCTGGAACATGGTGTGGTGACCGATTTCACGATGAACAAAGCATGTGCCGCCGGAACCGGCTCTTTTTTGGAAGAACAGGCCGACCGTTTGCGCATTGATGTCGCCCGCGATTTTGCGCGGCTGGCCCAAGAGGCCACCATGCCGATGCCACTCGGCGAACGGTGCACCGTTTTCATCGAGTCCGATTTGATTCACGGCCAACAACAGGGCGCTTTGGTGTCCGATCTGGTTGCCGGGCTGGCCTACTCGATTGCGCAAAACTATCTCAACCGGGTGGTGAACGGCCGGCCGGTGGGCGAACGGGTCTTTTTCCAGGGGGGAGTGGCAAGCAACGCGGCCGTGGTGGCCGCATTTGAACAAATTTTGGGTCGCCCGATCACCGTGCCGCCCCATCATGATGTCAGCGGCGCAATCGGCGCCGCGATCCTGGCCCACGAACAGATGAACGGCACTCCTACGCGCTTTTACGGGTTTGACCTGCAACGGCGAGTTTGTCAGACCCACACCTTTAACTGTCAGGGCTGTGTCAATCACTGTGAAATCAGCCGGGTGACCTTTGACAACGAGCCGCCACATTTTTATGGCGCACGCTGTGAACGCTATGAGCGCTCTCGGCGCGACCGTTCGGCAACCATCCCCGACCTGTTTGCCCAACGGCAAGCCCTTTTGCTGCGCGATTATGCGCCGCCGACCGCTCCGGGCACGCAACCATGTGTGGGGGTGCCCCGCGCACTGCTTTTTTATGACCTTTTCCCCTTCTGGCATCGTTTTTTGCGCGAATTGGGCGTACAGGTGCTTCTCTCCGACCCGACCAATTCAGAAATCGTCACCGCCGCGCGCGAATACGCCACGGCCGAGACATGTTTTCCAGTCAAATTGCTCTATGGCCACGTTCTAAACCTGCTCGACAAAGGGGTAGACTGGGTTTTCCTGCCGGCGGTCATGACCCGTGAACAACTTTGGCCCGAACACTCGTTCAACAAGTGCTGTCCGTTCATTCAGGCGGGGCCTGGCTTGGTGCGGGCGGCATTGCGTGAGCGGATGTCAACCCAAGTGCTGGGCGGACCGGTCGATCTGTTCGATCCGCGCGAACGATACCGCACCCTGCGCGAGCTGGTACGCCCTTTGGGGTGTTCGGGGCGGGCCGTGCAAAAGGCGATCGCTGCCGGAATGGAGGCACAAAGGCAGTTTTTCCACGATTTACGTCGCATTGGCGACGAGTACATGGCCGATTTGGGACGTTGGTCCGCTGCCGCCGTGTTGGTTGGTCGTCCCTATAACACGTGCGACGATGGCTTGAGCATGGCTCTGCCTTACCGGTTACGCAAACTGGGCGTTTTGCCCATCCCGCTGGATATGCTCACTTGGGACGTGTCCGACCTGGGCACACCATTTGACAACATCTATTGGCGTAGCGGTCAGAACATTTTGGCCGCCGCCCGGCTGATCGCTCAGCACAAAGGGTTGGAGGCCGTTTATGTGACCAACTTTGCCTGTGGACCCGACTCGTTTCTGCTCAGTTTTTTCCGCCACGCGATGGGGGACAAGCCCTACCTGGAGCTGGAATTTGACGATCATACGGCCGAAGCCGGGGTGATGACCCGCTGTGAGGCCTTTTTCGACAGCGTGCGACAGCGGCGAGGCGAACGTATGGGAGAGAAATATGTCTGCTTATGAATCCAAAAAGGTCTATATTCCCCACATGTGCGACCATGCGCTCATTTTGGGGGCCACGTTGCGCGCACTGGGCACGCCGGCCGAGGTGTTGCCACCGCCCGATATGGAGACTCTGACACTGGGACGGGCGCGCAGCCTGGGGCGAGAATGTCTGCCGATGTTTTTAACCATCGGCGATATTTTGCGCCGGGCGCAGGCCGCCGATTTTGTCCCTGCCCAAAGCGTGTATTTTATGCCTACCACTTCTGGCCCATGCCGTTTTGGGCAATATCGCACCATGATCCGCCTCCACCTTGACGCGGCCGGCCTGCACCAGGTCGAGATCATTTCACCCAATGCCGAAAACGGCTATCAGGGCACCGGCGACGATCCTTTACGCTTTCGCCTGCTGGCCTGGCAGGGCATTGTGGCCGTCGACCTGTTGACCAGGCTGGCCTATCAATATCGTCCCGATGAGGCACAGCCCGGCGCAGTGGATGTGCTTTACCACACGGCACTGGAACGGCTGGTTGAGGCGGTCGAGGCCGGTGGCGGACGCCACATTGTTGCGGTGATGCATTGGCTCGCCGACGAATTTGCCCTTTTACCCCTGCGCCGTCAACCTCATCCCTGGATCGGCATCGTGGGCGAGATTTATCTGCGTGCCAACCCCTTTGCCAACCAGAACATCGTCCGTCAGGTGGAAGCGTTGGGGGGACGGGTCTGGGTGGCGCCGATGATGGAGTGGTTTTATTTCACCATCTGGGGAACAGCTCAGCGGGCGCGCGCCCGTCGGCAGTGGGGAGCGTGGCTGAAAGCGCGCCTGATCGAATGGGGACAGCACATGATCGAAGCGGCCATCTTGCGCCCGGTCGCTCCTTTGCTCGCCTTTCCTCACGAGCCGACCATGAGCCGTTTGATGCGCCAGGTTGAGCCGTATTACGATCCGCCGTTAGGCACCGAGGCGGCCTTGAGCGTCGGCAAAAGTCTCGATTTTGCCCGGCGGGGCGTCTGCGGAGTGCTCAACCTGCTTCCCTTTGCGTGCATGCCGGGCACGGTGGTCACCGGACTGGCTCCGGCCATCTGTGCCGATCACGATCATTTGCCCTGGTTAGACATTATCTACGATGCACAAGGTGAAACCAACATTCAAACCCGCCTGGAAGCCTTTATGTATCAGGCCTGGCGATACATGGAAAGAATGCCCAAGAGAAATGAAACCGAAAATTTTGCTGGTCGAAGACGATTTAACGTTGCGCGACACGCTGACCTATAATCTGGAGCGCCAAGGGTACGAAGTGATCGCGACCGGCGACGGCCGTCAGGCGTTGACTTTGGCCCGCGAACGCTTGCCCAACCTGCTGATCCTCGACCTGATGCTGCCCGGTATCGATGGTCTGGAAGTGTGTCGAATTCTGCGCCGTGAGACAACCGTGCCGATCTTGATGCTGACCGCCCGTTCACGCGAGGTAGACAAGGTGAGCGGTCTGGAGGTAGGCGCCGACGACTATGTGACCAAGCCGTTCAGTATGCGCGAACTGTTGGCACGGGTCAGGGCCCAACTGCGCCGCGCCGAATTTGCCCAAGAAGAAATTACCACGGCTCGCGAGGAACAGCGGCTGGTCTTTGACGATTTGGTGATCGACCTGGCCCGCTGCGAGGTCAGTTTGCGCGGTCAGGTGGTGCGTCTCAAACCAAAGGAATACGAATTGTTGCTTTTTTTGGCGCAAAATAAAAACGTTGCCCTCTCGCGTGACCTGATTTTGGAACGGGTGTGGGGGTGGGATTTCGATGGCGAAAGTCGCACGGTGGATGTCCATGTGCGCTGGCTGCGCGAAAAAATCGAAGATGATCCGGCCCAACCGACTCGTATCGTCACCGTGCGCGGCGTAGGCTACCGGTTTGAGGAATAAAATGCGTCGACGTATTCGCTGGCGGATTGCGTTTCCGTATGTCTTGCTCGTGTTGGCGGTGACGATCGCGCTGACGATTTATCTGTCCGGCCTGGCGCGCCATGCCTATCAGCAAATGTTGGTGGATCGCCTGGTGGCTTGTGCGCGCCTGCTGACCGATCTGGCCCATGCCGGGCCGACCGAAGGGTGGGATGCGTTGGCCGACCGGTATGCCCGCCGGTTTGATATGCGGGTGACCCTGATCGCCATCGATGGACGGGTAGTTGGCGAGTCGCATACCGACCGGCGAGAGATGGAGAATCACCTGGATCGGCCGGAGGTGCAACAGGCATTGGCTGCCGGGTGGGGGAGCAGCGTTCGCTTGAGCGATACGTTGGGGCAGCAAATGCTTTATGTGGCTGTCGACGCACGTCGAGAAGGCTCGCCCTTGGGGGTTGTGCGATTGGCCGTGTCGTTGGCGCAAGTTGATGCGCAGGTCGTCCGCCTTCGTCAAGGCATATTTCTTGTGGCCACCGTGACGGTTGTCCTGGCCTGGTTGCTGGCCTTTATCATTGCCGGGTTTACCGTCCGCCCGATTCACCGGCTGACCGAACTGGCCCGTCGGGTTGCCGGTGGCGATTTGAATGTGCGTTTTTACCCAACCGGTGAGGACGAGATAGGGCGGCTGGGGCGGGCGTTTAACGAGATGACCACACGTCTGGCCGAGCAAATGGCCGCACTGGACGCCCAGCGCGATCAACTGGCCGCTATTTTGGACAACATGGCCGGAGGGGTATTGATCGTCGGTCAGGAGGGGCGGGTGCAGTTGATCAACCCGGCCGCGGTGTCTTTGCTAAACACCAGTCGGGAAAATGCCCTGGGGCGTTCGGTGACCCAGGTGTTGCACCATTACGAGCTGATCGAACTGTGGCAGCGTTGTCGAGAGCGAAACGAATCCGGGGTGACGATCGAGGTAGACCGGCAAGGAATGTTTATGCAGGCTACCATTTGCCCACTCAGAATAGCCAACTCGACCGGCTACCTGATTTTGCTTCAAGACCTGACCCGTATTCGCCGGCTGGAAACGGTGCGTCGTGATTTCATCAGCAACATTTCGCACGAATTGCGCACCCCTTTGGCCGGCCTCAAGGCCTTGGTCGAGACCTTGCGCGACGGGGCATTGGAAGACCCGCCGGCGGCGCGGCATTTTCTGGAGCGGATGGAGGTCGAAGTCGACGCGCTGACCCAAATGGTCGAAGAACTGCTTGAACTGTCGCGCATTGAATCAGGGCGGATTCCACTGCGTATGCAGTCGACGACGGTAGACGACATTGTCCGTCCGGTGATTGAGCGGTTAATGCCGCAGGCCGAGCGCAAGGCGCTGAACTGGCGTATCGATTTGCCCGCAGACTTGCCCGATGTTCTTGCCGACACCCAACGTGTGCAACAGGTGGTGTCCAACATCATCCATAACGCGATCAAGTTCACCCCCGAAGGGGGGCATATCTGGGTAAGCGGCGAATGGCTTCATATTGACGAGCGTGGACATGGGCTGTCGTCGCACATTCAGCCGCCATCGGATGGACTGACGGCCGGAGAATGGATGTTGATTGCGGTGCGCGATACCGGCATCGGCATCGATCCCGATGACTTGCCGCGCATTTTTGAGCGTTTTTACAAAGCCGATCGCTCGCGCAGCAGCGGAGGTACCGGGCTGGGTCTGGCCATTGCCCGACATATTGTCCAAATGCATGGTGGAAAAATTTGGGCCTCAAGCCCGTGGCTCGATCCGGCTACCGGCGCGCGTGTGCAGGGCAGTGCATTTTACTTTGTGTTACAGCCGGCTACCCAGGAGGAACAATAACCGGACTCGGCGAATTTACGCCTGGTAATAAGGGCCTATCCGAAAAATGTAGCTGACGCATCCCTATGCGTCAGTCAGTACAAGCTCCGGTAACTGCGGATGGTCATCATGTCAGCCGATATGTTTTTGGGCATCGATAGCAGCACCACTGCGTGCAAGGCCATTGTCTGGGACGAGCACGGCACAAGGGTTGCCGAAGGGCGCGCCGCCTTGCCTTTGTGGATGCCACGTCCGGCATGGCACGAACAACCTGCCGAAGCCTGGTGGGAGGCATTTGTGCAGGCCGTGCGCACGGCGGTGGCTCATCTCGATGCCGTTGGCAGATCGGTGAATCGTATTGCTTCACTGTGCATCGTTTCACAGCGTGAGACATTCGTGCCTGTGGATGCGCAAGGGGTGCCATTGCGTCCGGCCATTGTGTGGATGGATGAGCGCGCCCGTGATATGTTGCCTGTTATCGCCCGTGAGTACGGCGATCGGCGCATTCATGACGAGACCGGCAAGCCGCTCTCCGGCAATCTCACCCTCAGTAAAATCGCCTGGCTGCGCCACTACGAACCGGATGTCTCGGCGCATGCGGCCATGTACCTGGACGTTGCAGCATTTCTCATCCACCGGTTGACCGGACATTACCGCACCGGCTGGGGCTGCGCCGATCCGACCGGCCTGTTCGACATGCGGGTGAACCGCTGGAATGCCGAGCTACTGGCCTATCTTGGCGTCAATGTGACCCAGATGCCGGAGGCGTATCCACCCGGCGCCGTGGTAGGAACGGTGACGGCCGAAGCGGCTACGCTTACCGGCCTGCCGCCCGGTTTGCCTGTGGTGGCGGGTGTTGGCGATGGACAGGCCGGTGGTTTAGGGGTGGGCATCACACGTCCGGGACAGGCCTACCTCAACCTGGGCACGGCAGTTGTCTCCGGCGCATATGCCGACGTCTACGTGACCGACCGCGCGTTTCGCACAATGTACGGCGCTGTCCCTGCAAGCTATAACCTGGAAACGGTATTGCTCGGCGGCACGTATACGATTTCGTGGTTTGTGGAGAAGATGGCGAGTAGTCAGCTATCAGCCGTCAGCGGTCAGCCGGCAGCAACGACTCAACCACCCAACCACCTAACCACCGAATCGTTGTATGACGAGGCGATTGCCGACATTCCACCCGGAGCAGAGGGGTTGATGCTTGTCCCTTATTGGAATTCGGCGATGAACCCGTATTGGGATGCGACAGCGAGCGGCATTGTCGTGGGCTGGCGCGGCGTTCATACGCGGGCACATCTGTACCGCGCGATCCTTGAGGGGATTGCCTTTGAGCAGCGTTTGCACACCGAAGGTGTCGAAGCCGTGCTTGGCCGATCCGTTTCAAGTTACATTGCGATGGGAGGCGGCGCGCAAAATGCCCGCTGGCGGCAAATCATTGCCGATGTGACCGGCAAGTCGGTCTATTGCGCGTCAACGACCGAAGCGGCTGCCTTGGGCGCAGGCATGCTGGCCGCAACCGGCGTGGGAATGTTCGCCGACGCGCGTGCCGCAGCAAAAGCTATGACACACCTTGAACCGGAACCGCTTATCCCCGACGCAGAACGTCACCGGTTTTACACGCGGCTGTACACAGAGGTTTATTGTGCCTTGTTTCCCGCCCTTCAACCTTACCTCCGGCAACTTGCAGCGCTGACAGAAAGAGAAATTCCACAAAACGCAAATTAAGCCTGCCGAAATCGGCCGTTGCTTGCCCGAAAATATTTGCCGTTTTGGCACAATGCATGTATAATATTGGATCGTGCAAGTGTCAATTTACCGCCGCAACGCAGGCGGTTTTATCTTTGTCTGAAGGAGTTTTTTGCAATGCCCAAACGTACCTGGCAACCCAAAGAACGTCGCCGCATGCGTGTGCACGGTTTTCGTCGCCGGATGCAAAGCGATGGCGGGCGTGATGTGCTTAAGCGTCGGCGGCTGAAGGGCCGTTATCGCCTGACTGTGTAACTCGGCCTTGTTTGTAGGTGATCGCCTGCTACACCATAGGTTGGTTGTGGCAGGCGATCATCCATCCGGCGGGTATCCGGCGGGTATCCGGCGGGTATCCGGCGGGTATCCGGCGGGTATCCGGCGGGTATCCGGCGGGCGCCTGGCAGGCGGCTATGTTAAAAAAAGCCCATCGCCTTAAAAGTAGCATACGGATTGCTCAAATCCGCGCCGAGGGGGCGTCATGGGCCAATCGGTGGGTTGTGCTGGTCAAAGCGCACGGGCAGATTGCGTCGAGCCGCTTTGCTTTTGTTGTTAGTAAGCGGATCGGCAAGGCTGTGCGGCGAAACCGTGTCAAGCGGATGCTGCGGGAAGCGGTGCGACAGCGGCTTGCCGAAATTACGCCGGGGTGGGACGTGTTGATCATCGCCCGTCATCCGCTGGGGGAAGCAAATTGGGCGCAGGTCGAATGGGCGATTGTCGATGTTTTGAAACGCGCCCGCTTGCTTGCCAGGCCAGGTTTTTCTCAACAACAGGAATCGGCGCCGGAGTCACACGGTCATTTGTAAACTCGGTAGACGGCAAGGGATCACGCGGGGTGGAGTCTTCCTGGAGTGGAGCCTTCAGGCAGAACGGTCCGGCTAAAGCCTCGACGCCCTCACTCGACGCCCTCAATTGAGGTCTACTGAAATTGGATAGCGCATGAGTTGGTTAGCTCTCAAGTTGATCCGTCTGTATCAGGCTACATTTTCGCGCATTTTTCCTCCGTCATGCCGGTTTATTCCCTCTTGTTCGGAATACACCTATCAGGCCATCGAAAAATACGGCCTGCTTAAAGGCGCATGGATGGGCCTCAAGCGCATCTCACGCTGTCATCCCCTGAATCCGGGGGGGTATGATCCTGTGCCGTGAAACCGTTCATTCACAACCGACCTGCGGCCTTTTGCGCCGGTCGGATGAGGAGGTTATAGATTGAATAATAACGTATCAATACATTCAAAAAAGCGCAACACGCGGTGGCGTTCATTCATCTTGTTGCTGCTGGTATCCACATTGCTGATCGGCTGCGGGCGCGCCATTGCCGGCACCTGGCCCGATCTGGCCGTCTCTGACGATGTGGTGTATATGGTCAGTGGACGGGTCTTTGCCCTCCGTGCCGAGACGGGCGAAGTGATGTGGAGTTATCCGGGCGCGCCCAAACGAAGTGGGGGGCTGCTGGGCGGCTGTTCGGCGCCGCAGGTGACCGATGGGCCGTTCACCAGCGCACCGGCAGTGGGTGACAAGTGGGTTTACATTGCGTCGGCGGGCGAACAACAGCGTTCGCTCTGGGGGGCAGGTGAAAATCTGGCCGGATTGCGTGCGTTGAATGAATTCGGCACGCTGCAATGGGAGTTTGACGAGATTTCGGCGCCGGCCCTGGCTGCCCCGGCGTTGGCCGGCAAGACGGTTTATATGGCTTCTTCCGATCACAAGGTTTACGCGATCGACATCGAAACACACCAGGCACGTTGGATTCTGGAAACGGAAAATTGGGTTTGGGCCACGCCGCTGGTGGTCGACGACCGGGTGTACGTTGCCTCGATGGATCACAAGCTTTATGCGGTAGATGACCAAACCGGCCAGGTGGTATGGACTTTTGACCGCTCGCACAGCGCATTGCCTGCCGCTCCAGCCTATGCCGAGACCGATGGCAAGGTGTTGTACCAGAATACGCTCGATGGGTATATTTATGCTGTCAATGCCCAGGATGGCAGTCTGATCTGGGAAGTCAGGATCGAGGGCACGGTATGGGCTTCGCCATTGGTTCAGGAGGATGCGCTTTATCTGGGCACGCTTCAGGGCACCATCTATGCACTCAGCATCCACGATGGGCGCACTTTGTGGAGTCAATCGGTTGGCGGCGAAGTGCGTAGCAAGCCGGCCTGGGTGGACGGTTGGCTTTATTTCGGCTGTGAAGACGGCAAGTTGTATGTTTTTGAGGCGGCGACCGGCGCTCAGAAGGCCTCTCCGTTGGGGGACAAGGTTGAAAAGGCCTCGATCCATACGACGCCGATTTACGACGGAAAACGTCTGTATGTTGTGGCCACCAACGGCACCGTGTATGCGCTTGATCTGGAGCGCGGAATGATTGTCTGGGAAAAGAATCCCTTGCAAGAGGAGAAGTAACGTGTGGGAAACGCTGATCCGCTGGTTTGTGCTGGCTCTGATCTGGCTATACCGGGTGTTTGGTAGCTCGGAGTGGAGTTTTGCCTTGAGCATCGTGATGATGACCATCGTGGTGCGTGTGCTCACCCTTCCATTTACTTTGCCTTCGCAGCGGTCGATGAAAAAGAACGCGGCCAAGATGCAGGCACTCCAGCCAGAGATGGAAAAACTCAAGAAAAAGTTTCGTAACGACCCGCAAAAATTGCAACAGGCACAGTTGGAACTCTATCAGCAATATGGCATCAATCCACTGTCGAGTATGACCGGTTGTTTGCCCTTACTCATTCAACTGCCGATCATCTGGGCTTTTTACCAGTCGATCAGCCGCGCACTGGCCAATCAGCCAGGGCAAATGATCGTATTGAGCAAATACCTGGCCGGCGTGCCCGGTTTTATGAAACTGGTTCCTTTGCCCAGCAAATTTCTCTGGTTCGACTTGGGCCGTCCCGATATGTTGGTTTTGCCGATCCTGGTTGCCGCGTCAACGTGGTTGCAACAAAAGCTGACTATGGCCAACACACCCCCGTCGACCGACCCGCAGGCGGCACAGATGAACCAATCGATGATGATCACCATGCCGCTGATGTTCGGCTTTTTGGCGATGCAAATGCCTGCCGGCCTGTCGATTTATTTCATTGCCAGCGCCATTGTCGGCATTGGCGTCCAATGGCTCACCGACAAACTGGTTAAGGACGGTGGCAGCACTGAAGCCCTGGTGATCAAGACGAGCCCGGCATCACCGATGCCCCGTCAAGAGCCGCCCAAGACCAAGTCGGGACGGCGGAAACGTGGCTATAAAACTCAATGATTTGACCGTTTGGGCCGTCGGGAACCGGTCGAGGCGGCCAATTTCTCACGCCTGCTTCGTGGCCTGTCATCACGTGCAGGCGTGTCGGCATATAGAAAGGGATATCGCACATGGACAAACGCAGCATTCAAATGAGTGGGGCGACCGTTGAAGAGGCGATTCAACGCGGGTTAGTCGAGCTGGGGGTGTCACGCGATCAGGTCAAGGTAGTGGTGATCGAAGAAGGGCGACGGGGCATTCTGGGCATTGGTACCCGCGACGCCGTTGTGCGCCTGGAAGTTATGGCATTGGCCGAGATGCCGCCCAAGTCAACAGATATACCGGGGTCGGCCGACGCGCCGGTTGTTTCTGAGAACCGGGGGGAATTGGGGGGCGGTCAGGATTCGGAGGAATACCGGCTGTCGCCCGAACAAGTGGCCCAGGTGGCCCAACAAACGCTCGGCGAATTGCTCGCCAAGATGGGGATCGCAGCCCGTGTGGTGGCTCGTCTGGATGCCGAGGCGACCCAGGGAGAAGTGCCGGTGGTGCTGGATGTGCAGGGCGAGGGCCTGGACGTGCTGATCGGTCATCGGGGCAAGGTGTTAAATGCCCTTCAACACATCACCCGGCTGATTGTCAGCCGCGAGGTTGAGCATTGGGTTGACCTGGTTGTCGATGTCGAGATGTACAAGCAACGGCGTGCCAATTCGCTGCATAAACTGGCCCAGCGGATGGCCGAACGGGTGGCCAAAACCAAACAGCCGGTTGCCCTGGAGCCGATGCCGCCCAATGAGCGGCGTGAGATTCACCTCGCTTTGCGCAATCATCCTGATGTGACCACTCAAAGTGTCGGGCGTGGTGATAACCGCAAGGTGACGATCATTCCTCGGCGGTAGGCCGACGCATAGGGATGCGTCGGCCACGACATCCGATGCGTCGGCCACGACATCCGATGCGTCGGCCACGACATCCGATGCGTCGGCCACGACATCCGATGCGTCGGCCACGACATCCGATGCGTCGGCCACGACATCCGATGCGTCGGTCACGACATCCGATGCGTCGGCCACGACATCCGATGCGTCGGTCACGACATCCGATGCGTCGGCCACGACATCCGATGCGTCGGTCACGACATCCGATGC
>Ga0209101_1000626_pt1 | contig 28627 bp, 22 predicted proteins | sample ConPoolayeCmetaG_FD_185481 | JGI IMG/M metagenome (GOLD analysis project Ga0209101, IMG submission 185481) | Hot spring microbial mat communities from California, USA to study Microbial Dark Matter (Phase II) - Cone Pool mat layer C metaG... ...
ACCCAGCCCCACCAGCGTCAGCGCCACCGCCACGCCGTTCCGCGATAGCCACCGCAGCCCCGTCCCCGCCGGCCCGAGCACCAGCAGCACGACCAGCAGCAGGACCACCGCCGTCAGCACCCCTGCCCACACCAGCCGCCCGCCGCCGCGCCGCGCGCGATACCAGAACACCGTGCGGGCCCGGGTGGCGTCCCGCAGGATGTCCGTGTCACCTACGCAAAGCAGCCAGTTCATGCGAATCCGCTCTCGGTCCCGCCCCGCGACGTCCGGTCCGCCGCGCCGCCGACCGGTTGCGCCCCCCGCGCCGCGGATCCTTTCGCGGCCCGGCGTGCCGCGCGACCCCGGAACCGGGCGCGGCTCACGGCTTGGCCCGCTCGAGATATTCGCCCGTCCGCGTGTCGATGCGCACTTCCTCGCCGACTTCGATGAACGGCGGCACCCGCACCCGCAGCCCCGTCTCCAGCGTCGCGTCCTTGCTCTGGTTCGTCGCGGTCGCGCCCTTCACCACGGGCGGCGTGTCCACCACCTTGAGCTGCACCGTGTTCGGCAACTCCACCGCGACGATCTTCCCCTCAATCGACTGCACCGTCACCGTCTCGTTGCCCCGCAGGTACAGCTCCGCCTCCCCCATCACGTCCGCCGGCACCGTGATCTGGTCGTACGTCTGCTCGTCCATCAGCACGAAGTTGTCCCCGTCCCGGTACAAGTACTGGTACGGCTTCGTGTCCACGAACGGCGTCTCGATCCGATCGTCCACCGACAGGCGGACGTCAATCACCCGGCCGTCCTTGAGCGACTTCAACTTCGCCTGGAGGTAGCTCCGCCAGTTGCCCTTCGACACCCGCTGGATGTCGCTGACCGAGTACAGGCCGCCCTCGTGCTGAACGACCTTGCCCTTCTTCAGTTCGCTGGCTTTGATCATGCTGCACCGTTTGCCGCCGCACGCCCTCGCCGCGACCGCCGCGGACCGCAACCACGCCCGCCCCGCGACGCCCGCTGCCCACGAAACGCACGAGTATAGCCGAGTTCCGCGCCCGGCCGCGAGGGGCCGCCGCCCGCACGGCTGCCCCGCCCTTCGCCGGCACCGCGCGGACGGCCGATAAGCCCCGTCGCCCGCGGCCGGAGCCCGCGAACCGCTTCCGGTCCGGCCGACCGTTCCGCTGCCGGCCGACCATCGCCACGCCCCCGCGCCGGCCCGGCCCGTCCCGCGGGCCCGCGCGCCGTCAGCCCTTCACCCAAATCTGCCGGGCCTCGACGACGACGATCCCGCCCTCCTCGACCTTCGCGATCCGCCCGGTGACAACCACCTCCGCCATGGGCTTCAGCCCGTGCACCCCGTCGAGGCTCGCCCGCAGCGTCCTCCCGTCGGCCCCAGGAACTTGCACCGTCAATGACTGTCGGATCACCTCCAGCGCCGGCTCGCAGCAGTAGTCCCACGGAGTCGGGCAGCCGTCCCCGTGCTTCTCGTTGCAGGTCGGCAAGGATAGGTCCACGAGCGTGAACATCGCCCGCCCCTCGACGAACGGTTCCTTGCGCCCGCCGATCCGTCCGCGGACCCTCACCTCGTCGCCGACCAACGGGGCGGCTTTGACCTCCAACACGCCGCGTGCACCCGAGGGCTCAACGGTGGCGAACAGGTCCTCCGGCCAGGCGGCGGCCGTGCCGGCGTCGGACGCCGCGCCCGCCGGCCGGCCCGCGGACGCGGCAGGCCGCCCCGCATCACCGCCCGGGGTGCCGCCCCGGTCGCAACCGAGGCCGACCGGGCCGAGAACGAGCACCCCGGCCGCGAGAAGTTGACACGTCCTGAGCATGAGAGTCGCTCCTGTTCGTTACCCACGTTCATCCACATGCGACCCGCGCGGGCGACCCGCGCGGGCGACCCGCGCATGCGCCCCAGGCCTGCGACCCGCGCGGGCCCGGAAACACTGTACCGCACGCCGCGGGCGGTTCAGGCCGTCCGCAGCGCCTCGACGATCGGCAGCCGCAGGCAGCGCCACGCGGGCGGCAGCACGCCGACCAGCGCCAGGACCACGCCCGCGAGCAGTCCGAGCAGCAGCACCGGGGCGTCCAGCACCAGGGCGAAGGCCCCCATCGACACGCGCACGGCGAGACCGTCCAGCAGCGCGAGCGTCAGCGCCGCGGCCGCCAGCCCGCCGGCCGCCGTCGCCAGCAGCGATTCCTGCACGAAGCTGACGACGATCGCGGCCCGCGAGAACCCCAGCGTCTGGAGCGCGCCGAGCTCGCGAACGCGCGTCGCGAAGGCCGCGTACATCGTGTTGAGCCCGCCGAACACGCCGCCCAGCGCGATCAGCCCCGCCGTCACCCACACCATCACGCGGATCGGCAGGTAGAACCGCAGCAGCTTCCCGTAGTAATCCGACTCGCGCAGGGCGACCAGCTCGAGATCGAGCCGCTGCTTGGCGAACGCGTCGATGTCGGCGAACTCGGCCGTGTCGAGCGTCACCACCACACACGAAACGGTCGTGTCGCGCTTGGTGGCGATCTGGAGTTCGGTCAGCGGGCACCAGATCTCCGCCGCCATCACCGTGCCGGCCGCCTCGAAGCGCCCCACGATGGTCCACGGACGGTTGTCGAACCACAACGCCCGCCCGACGGCCAGCGTCTCCGGCGACACGCCCAGCCGCACGGCCGCCAGGTTGCCGACCATCATCTCGTACTGCCCGGCCGCCGGCGCGCGGCCTTCGACGATGCGCACCGCATCGTGCACCAGAAACGCCGCCGGCGTCACGCCGCGGAGGACGGCCGGCAACGGGCGGGTCGCGTCGCGGTCGGTCTTGAGAAGGGCCGCCATGTGCACCTCGGGCGACACGTACGGCGTGCCCAGCCGCGTGCGCAGGCCGTCGACGCTGGCCGTCACGATGCTCGCGACCTGGCCGGCGATCTGGCTGCGCTCGACGCTCTCCTCGCTGCCGGCGCCCAGCAGGATGACGTTGGACGGGCGGCCGGAGATACTCAGACTGCGCTCCAGCCCGCGCACGAAGCCCCCGGCCGCCAGCATCAGCCCGACCACCAGTCCGCTGCCCAGCACGCTGGCGACCAGGCGGGCCCGGGAGCGCCCCAGGTTGCGGACCGCGTACTCGAACGGCAACAGTCTCAGACGCATGGTCCGCTCCACGCGCCCCGGAGACGGCCGCTCAAACGGCGCGGAAGCATTCCACGATCTCCCGGCGGCCGGCCTGCCAGGCCGGCACGAGCCCGGCCAGCACCCCGAGGGCGCCCGCGAGGCCCAGCCCGCTCGCGAAAACCCACAGATCGGTCGCGACGCTGATGCTCAACCCGTCGACGGACAGCGCGAACCGGCCCCAGCGCAGGACGACCAGGGCGACGATCGAGCCGACGGCGCCGCCGATCAGGCTGAGCACGAGCCCCTCGGTCACGATGAGCCGCGCGATGAGCGCGCCGCGAAAGCCGAGGGTCTGAAGGACGGCGTGCTCGCGGATGCGGTCCCGGACCGACAGCACGATGGCGTTGGCGATCAGGGCCAGCACGGCAGCGAGGCAGCCCCAGCCGAGCCAGCCCATGAAGCCGACGATCTCGATGACATCCGACGCGGCCCGGGCGATGAAGGCCTTTTCGGGGCTGGTGACGGTCGGCTCCTGATCGGCCTGGAACAGCTCGTCGATCGCCTTCGCGACCGGCTCGAGCTGGGCCGGATCGGTCACGCGCACGTTGAACTGCGTGACGATCCCGCCCGCCCGGCTGCCGGCGGCGAATTGCAGGAACGGCAGGTGCACATACGCCACGTTGTCGTGCTGCGGCTCGTCGGAGTCGATGATGCCGGCCACGTACGCTGTGATGCCCGCGGAGGTGAAGCGGTCCCCGACTTTCAGCCCCCGCCGCGCCGCGAGCGTCGCGCCGATCAGCGCCGCATCGCTGCGCCGGCGCCATTCCGCCAGGGAATCCGCGCGGACCCGGACGTGCGGCCCGAACACCGCCACGAACTGCTCGTCCGGCACGCCGCGGAACGTGACCACATCAAGGCTCGCCCGACAGTTGCTCACCACGATCTTGATCGGCACCACGCCGGCCACGCCCGGCAGCCGCGCGATCTGCGACACGTAGGACTCGGGCAGCCGGCTGGCGAACGGGCACCAGCGATCCTTGCGATAGACGACCAGCGTCGTGTCGGCCGCGTTTTGTTCCGTCGCGGCCCGCACGCCGGCCTGCATCGCCTGCACCACCGAGAACAGGAACATGGCCACGGCGACGCCGGCGACCGTCAGCAGCGTTCGCGTGCGCTGCCGCACGACCTGCTTGAGCACCAGCGGCAGGAAACGGGGCGCGAGCATGGCACCTCCCTCAGGCTGCCGCCCCGGCGGTCGGCCCCGGCGCAGGGACCGCCGGGGCCGCGACGAGTCGGCCCTTCTCCAGATGCAGTGTATGCCGCGCGTACGCCGCGCACGCGGCGTCGTGCGTCACCAGAATCAGCGTCTTGCCCAGCTCGCGGTTGAGCCGCACGAGCAGGGTCATGATGGCTTCGGCCGCCGCGGCGTCGAGGTCGCCGGTCGGTTCGTCGGCCACCAGGATGCGCGGGTCGGTCACGATGGCGCGGGCGATCGCGACGCGCTGCTCCTGACCGCCGCTGAGCTGCCGCGGAAAGTGGTCGTGCCGGTCGGCCAGCCCGACCAGCTCGAGTGCCAGCGCGACCTTGGCGTGCCGCGCCCGGCGCGAGAGCGGGTGCAACAACAGCGGCAGCTCGACGTTCTCGTACGCGGTCAGCGTCGGCACCAGGTTGTAGAGCTGGAAGATGTAGCCGACGTATTCCGAGCGCCACGCCGCCAGCTCCGCCCGCGACATGGTCGTCAGCTCCCGACCGTCGATCCGCAGGCTGCCGGACGTCGGCCGGTCGATCCCCGCGATCAGGTTCAGCAGCGTCGTCTTGCCGCTGCCCGACGGCCCCATCAGCGCCAGGAAGTCCCCCGCCTCGACGTCGAGGTCGAGGTTGGCCAGCGGCGTGATCTCGATCGCGCCCTTGCGATACGAGCGCGTGAGCTGCCGACATTCAATGAGCGCCATGTAGCGTACCTCCGCGCGCGGGCGCCTCGCCCAGAATCCGGATGCGTTGCCCGTCGCGCAGGCCGGCGGGCGCATCGGCGATCAGCCGATCGCCGGGCAGCAACCCCTGCGTCACCTCCACCCACTGTTCGATCCGCCCGCCGCCGAGGGTCACGAGCCGCCGCAGGGCGACATTCCGCGTCGGATCGGCCAGCCAGACCTGCGCCTGCCCCTCCCCCATCCGATGCAACAGCTCCGCGGGCACGAACAAATGCATCCCCCCGCCCCCCTCCGAAGCGCCGGCCGGCGTCACCGGCAGGAACCGCGCCCGGGCGAGCATCTCGGGCTTCAGCTCGGGCGACGGATCCAGAATCGCGACTTTGACCTGCAACGTGTTCTTCTGCACATCCGCTTCGTTCACGATCCGCGTCACCCGGCCCTGAAAAACCCGCTCCGGCAGCACATCCACGACGATCTCGGCCGGCTGGTCGACGCCGACCTGCGCCGCGTCGGCCAGCGGCACATCCACGCGGACCTGGAGCTTGCGCGGATCGTACAGCCGCATCGCAATCGCGGACTCCATCTCGGTCGCGTTCAGCATGAGCTTCGAGCCCGGTTCCACCCGCCGGTTCATGACCACGCCCGCCACGGGGGCGCGCACCTCCATCCGCTCCAGCCGCAGCGCCGCCTCGTCCCGCGCGGCCTGCTTTTCCGCGACGGCGGCCGCAGCCGCGGCCACCGCCGCGCGGGCCTCCTCCAGCGCCCGGGTCTCCGGGATCCGCAGTCGCAGGTTCTCACGCGCGGCCTGCACTTCCGCCGCGGCGTAGGCGAGCTGTGCTTCGAGCACCGGCTTGCGAGCGCGGATGGCCTCGGTGGTCGCCCGCTGCGACTCGTATTGCTGCCGCGCGCGGATGTACTCGATGTCGCTCGCCTGCCCGGTGGCCCGCAGCGGCGTCACGCGCTCCAGCTCGGCCCGCAACTCCTCGGCCCGGGCTTCGGCCGCGGCCAACTCCGCCGGCCAACGCTCCAGTTCGGCCCGCTTCTCGGCCAGCGTGGCCTCGGCGGTCGCAAGCTTGCGGGTCAGCTCGACCGGGTGGTCCCATTCGCGTTGCGCAGCCGTCAGTGCCGCCTGCACCGCCGCGAGATGGGCGATGGCCTGTTGCAACTCCGCCTCGGCCCGCGTCAGCGCGAGCCGGGCGTCGTCCGGCACGAGGCGAACCACCACCTGCCCGGCCTCGACGGCCGCGCCCTCGAGAACCAGCACTTCCTGAACGACACCGTCCGCCAGCGCCGACACGGCCAGCGGATACGGGTCGGGTTCCACCCAACCCGGGGCCTGCACGATCGGCTTCGCGCCCGACGGGCCGCCGACCGGCCCGGTCGCACCGGGTACACCCGACTTGATCAGGACGGGGACGACATACACCGGCACGGCCGGCCAGAGAGACGCGCCGGCCGCGTAGAGCATCAGGCCGCCCGTCGCCGCCAACAACGCGGCGGGCAGCAGTACGCGGGTCCGCCAGCGGGCGCGCGGCGGCGGCACCCGAGCGGCCGGCGGAACGGTATGCGGCGCGACGTTCGGCGTGGCCCGCGCCAGTGCCGAGAGATCAACTTGTCCGGTTATCATGATCCAGTAACTCCAGGCCTTCGAGTCCAGAGTCGCGAGCCGACCGGCATCCGGACGACCATCCCGGGCCGTCCGACGCGAACGTCAACGTCGCGAGACACCCCGCGCTGCGTTCAGCACGCAGATCGGAGGCTACCGGGCCCCGTGCACGCGGTCGACCTGCGCACGACGGAGCATCGCCGCAGCCGTATTCCAGGTTCAGACCAGGCGCAACTCAGCAAGCCGGAATCTCGCCGAAAACCAAGGGTCCACCGTGCGCGCAGCTACTGGGCGCACGGCGCACGGACGTCTGACTGTGTGCTCAGTACGGGAGCCGGGAGCTGGCGTAGCTACGCGCGGGGAGGTCGAAGCAAGCCATCCAGACTGACGGATTCGGGGGCGGCCGGTTCGGAGATGGACAGCGTTCCGATCAGAGGGAGAACGAACGAAAACAGGATCGGGCTGACGGCCGGACAGGGCGCTTGACCGGTGGCACACGGTGCGACGCAGCCCGGCGGGCAACACCCGTGCGGGCGACCGGCCGGGGGCTCGGACTGCGAGTCAGGCATGCTCGGATCGGCCGACGCGGCGGAGGCCTGCTTCGCGCAACAACCGTGCGCGATTTCTGTTGGAATCACGCAGTTCGCACTTTTCGCCGCGCTTTCTTCACAGCGATCGCAACACGGCAGCGCGTGGGAAGGGAGCACGAGCCCGAACACCGCCACCGCGGCGAAAAGCGTTCCCGGGACTGTCCGCTTCCTAGGCATGGTGCAGCAAGGTGCCAACTGGAGGGGCACGCGGCGGTCCACCGCCACGTCACTGAAAACCGATCCAGGCGAACTATATTTCTGAGTCGGTCTTTGGCAAGCGCGGTTGAGGGCGGCTGTCGGCGTGCCCGGCCCAACTCCGCCCCGCCACTGAGATTATCATCTCCATCGCCTTCCTCGCCATCCAAGCGGTTGGCCGCCTGCCATGCCCACCGCGGGTGGAAGTTCCCGTAACCCAATCCACCGGCGGTCGTAGGTCGGCGCGAATACGGTCCACTGAGCCGGTTGAGCGGACGAGTCGGACGGCGGCTCGCAGGCGGTCGGCCCGATCTCGGTCCGGTCAGCCGGCAAAGCGACTCGACACGTGGACAACGCCGCAATCGCCGCCGGCGCGAACACCCGCGGCCGGGCGAGGCTCCGGCAAGAGCGAGCTGGCAAGACCGCAACCGCGGTCGGCGCGAACAATTTTCAATCGGCCAGCAGGGCGGTGTCGATCGTAAATCATTTCTGGACAAAATATTAGGATCGTATCCGTCTCGCGTCACCCGCTCGCGCGTCGCGACTTCCCGAGCGCGGGTCAGGGAAAATCTCGAATCTCGCCCGAGCGGCGCTGGACTTCCGTTTCGGACCGGGCCTAGCACTTAGTGAAACTCCTCCTCCTCGGGGCCCGGCAATCGGGCCCCTTTTGTTTTGCTCCGCCTTCCGGAACCACAAGCTCGGCCTCTCGGAGGCACCGGGGGCGACACGCCGTAACCTCGCTGTCCGTCGACCAGGCGGCTCGCGGTTCGCGGTTCAACGCAGGTCTCCTCGTAACCGGACCGTCACGTCGCACAAGCGCCGGGGCCTGCTTCCGGCGGAGACCCCCGAGGAACATCGCAAGAAAAATCCCGCCCGTCTCGGCCCGGAAGCTGGACTTCCCGCTGCAACTTGGCCTATCAACTAATGAATCTCCTCCTCCTCCTCCGGGCCCGCGACGCGGGCCTTTTTTATGCCGTGCGGACGCCGGACGGCACCAGGCGCCACCGTCCGCCCGCCGCCCATCGCGGGTCTGCGGGTTCCGCTGCGAGAGCCCCCGTTCGGCCTCGTCCGCAGGCGGCGGACGCTGGTCGGCCGGTCGTCGCGGCCCGCATCCGACCGATCCGAGGTCGCACCCCACGTCCGCGAGCCGAATCGAACCGCCGACGTGCCGGTTTAGCCGCTAACGCCCTCCCGCGGAGGTCCCAGTCGCCGTGCGTCGCGCCGCCCGGGGTGCATGCCGAGATGCATGGGCCGGGGTATGCGACAAGCCGGCGGCCGCAGCGGCGCGCCCTCTCAGCGGCGTTGCTTACGAGAAGATTCCGGATTACCGCGCCTTGAGCTGGTGCCAGGCCGCGTATTCGCGCTGGGTTTGTGTACCCTCGCCCGCGATGGCCGGCGGCCACACCCACGTCGCGAGCATGGCCCGCACCCCCCGCTCGAATGACTCGTCCGGGGGGCAGGTGGCGTCGGCGTAGGCGTCGAAGTGCGGGCGGAGCAGCCGCTCGATCCGCCGCCGAGCGGAGCGGCGTACGAGCGAACTCAGCGCGCGGCCGCGAGCGGCGCAGGCCGCGTCGATGAACTCCCGCACGAGCCGGGCCTGAACCGCGAAGAGCTGGAGGCGCACCTCGCGACAGCGGGTTTCCATCTCCTGTCGGCTCGTCGCACCCTCGCCACCTCCGCCGTGCGCGGGCCCCCCAACCGGCGCCACCCCGCCGGGGGGCGGGGTGGGCGTCCGGTCCGGGCCCCGGGCCGTCGCGGCAAGACACCCTCGTCTGGCCGCAGGTCGAAAGGTGACACAGGCTTCCGACAGGTTAGGTCGCTCCTCACACCGTACGGGCGCGACAGTGCAGGTCGCACCTACAACTACGTGCGTATTTCGCGGCCCGCGGGCGCAACGTTTTCCGCAAGAAAATTGCTGGGGAGGCGCGCGTTTTTCCGGAGCCCCAACGCCCGCCACTCCGCGCGGGCCGGCCCGTGGTGCAGCCACCGTCGCCGCCACCGATGGGAACCATGGCGCCACCCCAGGCGCCCGACGGGCCAACGGGGCCGCCGGTTTACTCGGTTGACCCGGCGACCCGAGCGGCCGCCCGCCGTCCGGACGTAAGGTTCAGACTGACCGACAGTTGCCCTGGCGCGAGGCCAGACGGCAACGGAGGGGGCCCGCGGAGCCGCGCACGGATACCAGACCCGGGGCGCGCAGCAGCGCGGTTCGCCGGCGCTGGACGCGCGGGTCGGTCGAGCTCGGGTCGGCCGGTTCCGGCCGCACGCACCTGTGACCAGGCTGCCGAGCCAAATGCGGCGCCCGGTGGCGCACGCCGCGTGGAGTGGCAAGGTTTCGACCACCGCCGCCGGGGGCGTCGCCCCCAACCGAGGTCCTTAGCGCGGGGGGCGTTCCCGGATATGCTGCTCCGGTTGACCGGCCGCCGGGCCGGTTCCTCGTTCTGCGGGCGACGGTGCAGGCGGCGCTCGCGGAGTGCGGCCGCCGCGCAGCGCCGGCCGAGCAGCCCACCAGACCCCCCGCGAAGGAGAGCGACGCGTGGAAGTGATCATCTGCCCCACCTATGCCGACATGAGCCGGGCGGCGGCGCAGGAAGTGGCGAACGTGCTGTACGCGAAGCCGAACGCGGTGCTGGGCATGGCGACCGGCTCGACGCCGCTGGGGCTGTACCAGGAATTGGTACGGATGCACCGTGAGGAGGGGCTGGACTTCTCGCAGGTGACGACGTTCAACCTGGACGAGTACGTGGGGCTCGGCCCGCAGCACAAGCAAAGCTACCACTACTTCATGCACGAGCACTTCTTCAAGCACGTGAACATTCCGCCCCAGAACGTGTACATTCCGTCGGGCACGACGAACAACTACAAGGCGTTCTGCGAATGGTACGAGCGGCGGATCCGGGAGGTCGGCGGGATTGATCTCCAGATTCTGGGGATCGGCTCGGACGGGCACATCGCGTTCAACGAGCCGGGCAGCTCGCTCATGTCGCGGACGCGGCTCAAGACCCTGGCCCGCTCGACGATTGACGACAACGCGCGGTTCTTCGCGCGGCGCGAGGACGTGCCGATCTACGCCATCACGATGGGCGTCGGCACGATCCTGGAGGCCCGCGAGCTGATCCTGCTGGCCAACGGCAAGAAGAAGGCCCGCGCCGTGGCCGAGGCCGTCGAGGGCCCCGTCACCAGCATGATCACGGCCAGCGCGCTGCAACTGCACCCGGCCGCCACGGTGTTTCTCGACGCGGAGGCCGCCAGCGAACTGAGGATGCGCGACTACTACCTCTGGATTCAGGAGAACAAGCCCGGCGCACCGCGCACCTGAGCGGCGGGGCGGTACGATGGCCGGCGGCGGCGTGCCCGGCCGCGCGCCGGCCCCAGGGAGACCCGGCATGAAGCTCGTCATTTTCGAGGACAATCAGTTCGACCGATTCCTGCCGCTGGCGTGGGTCCGCGGCGTGTTCGAGCTGCGCTGCGGCGCGACGACCCTGGCCGAGAAGATCGCCCGCGCCGCCGGACGGCCCCCCGACGCCCTGCTGCTGCGCGACTACCTGGTGCCGACCGCCCGCCGCCGCGCGGGCGGTGCGGCCCTCCACGACCTGTCCGCCTGCCGTGGCGAGGAAGTGCTGTTGGTCAGCGCCCGCGCCGGGGCGTTCGCGTTCAGGGTCCCGCCGGAGCGCGGCGCGCAGCGGCGCGGCGAGCGGTTGGCGTATGGCGCACGACCTCCGATGTCAGCGGGCTGAGGGACTAGGCCGCCGTGACCGCCGCGGCCGGTCGCGAGCCCCGCGCGGACTACGGCGGTGCGTGGTTCGAGCACATTTGGGACGTCATGCTGGCCAACCCGCACGAGGTGGCGACCGACTTCGCGGCGGCCGGGCGGCGCGGGATCGAGGGGCAGGTCCATCCGAGCGCGGTCGTGTTGGGCCCGGCGGACCGGCTGTACATCGGCCCCGGCGCCGAGGTCCACCCGATCGTCTGCCTCGACACGCCCAGCGGCCCGGTCACGCTCGAGGCGGGGGTGGAGGTGCATCCGCTCACACGCATCGAGGGCCCCTGTTACGTCGGGGCCGGGAGCATCCTGCTCGGGGCGAAGGTCCGCGAGGGTTGCAGCATCGGCCCGATGTGCCGCGTGGGCGGCGAGGTGGAGGAGAGCATCATCCACGGGTACTCCAGCAAGTATCACGACGAGTTCCTCGGGCACGCCTACGTCGGCGAGTGGGTGAGCCTGGGCGCGCTGACGGCCGACAGCGATCTCAAGAACGATTATGCCACGGTGTGGTTCGTGATGGGCGGCACGCCCGTCGACACGGGATTTACCCGTTAGAAAGAGGTTCCGTTTCCCTGGGGGCGGGGCGTGCTGCGGGCGGTCATCTGACCGCGCGCGATGCCGCTCCCAGGTTACACTGTGGTAGAGGGCTCTTCACCGGAAGATGCTTGCGGCTGCCGTGCCGAGGCCTTTCTGCTGACCCACACGCCGATTAGTGGCCAGCAGGTGAGCGCCAGCCCCGCCCCGCCAGCCATGGGTCGCCCCATGGGATCGCGAAATCTCGATGGTGCGGCAAGATGCCCGCCGAAGTCAGGAAATGCGCTCGTAACATGAGACAGCCATTCGCTACGCGACCCAAACGTCTTCGTCCTGCCATCCGTCTCCGCAACGAAGTAGCCCTCCCCTGCCTCACCTATCCTAATGTCAGTTGCTGCCGGACCCGCCCGCCTACAGCCGCACCTCCCGCCCGGTCTCCGCCGACTCGTACAGCGCCGCCAGCATCCGCGCCACGGTCAGGCTCTGCTCCGCCGGCACCGGCGACGGCTTGCCATGCAGCACCGCATCCGCGCACGCGGCCAGCTCGTTCTTGTGACCGTCGCCGCCCGTCTGGCTCACGATCGTCGTATCAACCAGCAGCCCGTCCTGCACGGACGACAGCTTCAGCTCCGGCCATTGCGCGCCGCCTTCCGTCCCGTACAGCCACACGCCGTAGTGCTCCTTTTCGAGCATGTTCAGCAGCCAGCTCACCTCCAGCGACAGCGCCGCCCCGTTTTCGAACCGGATGAACCCGGCCGCGAACTCCTCGACCTCGAAATCCGCGGCCCGGAACGCGCCCCATTCGTTGGCGACGTCGGGCCGCTGCGCCAAGTGCCGCGCTGTCACGCCGGACACGCTCACGGGCCGCGGGTGCCCGAGGAAGTGCATCGCCAGATCGAGGACGTGCACGCCGATATCCGTCCCGGCACCGCGGCCCGCCTGCTGCCTGCGAAGAAAGCCGGGGGTCACCGGGGCGAAGCGCCGCCGGAGCCAGCACGCCCGGGTGTAGTACACGTCGCCCAGCCGCCCGGCATCGATCAGACGCTTCAGCGCCTGCGAGCGCTGCTCGAAGCGCAGGTGCTGGGCCGTCATCAGCAGCTTGCCGGACCGGTCGCGGGCCGCGATCATCGCCTCGATCTCAGCCGGGGTGACCGCCAGCGGCTTCTCGCAGAGGCAGTGTTTCCCGGCCTCCAGCGCCGCGACCACGCCCTCCCGATGAAACATGTTCGGCGAGCAGATGTCGACCAGATCGACCTTCGGGTCGCCGACCGCTTCGGCCAGCGCGCCGTAGATCCGCTTCACGCCGTACCGCTCGGCGGCCTCCCGCGCCGCCTTCGCGTCGGGATCGAAGACGCCGACGACCTCGGCCGTCGGGAGCTCCTGCCAGAGTCGGATGTGATACCGACCGATGCCGCCGGTGCCCACGACGGCCACGCGCACACGCTCGGGTTTCATCTGGTCCACCTCAGGCCGGACGCCGCCTCGCGGGGCGGCAAAGTTGCGTACTGTACGAGCGGCGGAGCGGCGGTGCCACTGGCGCGCGGACGCGGGGGAGCGGGTGTGCCCCGCGTTGCCGCTCGGGCTGGGGCTCGGGCTCGGAACCGGATGGATGTTGCCCCTCGCCACCGCTCGCTTGCCCGGCCCGGCCGCACCTTTATAATCGCCGGTCGATTCGGAATCCGGAGCGAGCCCGTGTCGGGGGCTGAGGATGGCCCGTGGGTGAGACGGTACCGCACCAGACCGGTGATTATCACTTTCTGCTCCGTCGCTTGCATTCGCTGACCGGCGTCGTTCCGATCGGCGCGTTCCTGTTTAGCCACCTGCTGACGAACTCGACGGCGTTCCTGGGTCCTGAGCACTTCGACGAACATGTGAAGTGGCTGCACAGCCTGCCGTGGCTGCTGGCGATCGAGATCGGCTTCATCTTCGCCCCGCTGGCGTTCCACGCCGGCTACGGCCTCGTCATCGCGCTCCAAGGCCGCTCCAACGTGAGCGCCTACCCGTACATGGACAACTGGCGCTACACGCTCCAGCGCGTGACCGCGTGGATCACGCTGGTGTTCGTCATCGTGCACCTGCTGCACTTCCGCTTCGCGCACTGGTTCGGACTGCCGAACTACAAGTCGTTTCATCCCGCGTTCTTCGTGAACACGGCCGCCGGCTTTACCTGGTTGATGCCCCTGTGGGCGTGGATGGTGCTGTACGTCATCGGGCTGACGGCCGCGGTCTACCACTTCTGCAACGGTCTGGTCACGTTCTGCATCACGTGGGGCATCACCATCGGCGACCGTTCGCGACGCATGGTGCTCCGCGGGGCGAGCGGCCTGGCGGCGGTGCTGATGATCTGGGGCCTGCTGTCGCTGTGGGCGCTGGCGCGAGGAGCGGAGTCCCGGCCGGTCGCGCCCGAGGCCGCCCGCGCCGCATTGCGAACGGAGGCGGGGTAGCGGCGGCCCGGCGGCGTCGCGGCGGCGCCGGTGCGCGGCTGCCGCGGGCACGAATTCGAGACAGGGAGCGGGCATGGCGTCCGACACGTCGCGCGGCAGTAGCTTCCTCAGCAAGTTCACGGTCCTGCGCGGCGCGCTGCCCGAGCTGTGGGTGGTCTTCGCGATCAAGCTGCTGGGCATCGTCGCGTACAGCACGATGAACCGCACGTTCGTGCTGTGGTTCTCCGGCGATCTGGGTTACAGCGACGAGGCGGCCGGCGGCTGGGTCGCGCTCTGGTCGGCGCTGATGACGCTGTGCACCGTGCTGGTCGGCTCGCTCACCGACGCGATCGGGTTGCGGCGCGCTTTTCTGCTGGGGGCATTGGTGTGCGTCGTCGCGCGGGCCTTCCTCACGTTCTCCACGGACCCCACGGTCGCGATCGCCTGCGGCCTGATTCCGCTGGCCCTCGGCGAGGCCCTCGGCACGCCGGTGCAGGTGGCCGCCATCCGCCGCTATTCGACCACCGCGCAGCGCTCGATCTCGTTTTCCATCTTCTACGCGGTGATGAACGTCGGCTTTCTGGTCGCGAGCCTGATCTTCGATTTCGTCCGCCGCGACTGGCTGGGCGAGACCGGCGTGCTGCGGCTGCCGCTGCCGTTCGTGGGCCTGCTGGAGCTCTCGAGCTATCGCGTGCTGTTCCTGATCAGCCTCGCGGTGCAGGTGCTGCTGGTGCCGTTGATGCTCTTCGGCCTGCGCGAGGGCGTCGAGGCGACGGATCAGGGCGTCGTGTTCGCACCCGAGCGGCCCAAATATCCCGGCGTCGGGCTGTTCACCGCGTTCTTTCGACTGGTCCTCGACACGCTGGTCGACAGCGCGCGGATCTTCGCCGGTTTGTGGCGCCAGCCGGGGTTCTACAAGTTCCTGGCCTTCCTCGGGCTGGCGGCCTTCGTCCGGCTGATCTTCATCCAGATGGATTACCTCTATCCGAAGTTCGGCATTCGCGAGCTCGGCCCCGGTGCGCCGGTCGGGACGCTCTGGGGGCTCAACGCGCTGCTGATCATCTTCCTCGTGCCGCTGGTCGGCGCGCTGTCGCAGAAGATCCCGGCGTACACGATGGTCAGCGTAGGCAGTGCCGTCGCCGCGGGGTCCGTCTTCCTGATGGCGCTCCCGCCGGCCTGGTTTGCGGGAATGGCCGACGGGTTGCTGGGCTATCTCGTGGGCCGCATCTACCTGCGCCTGGAGGGGCCCATCCACCCCTACTACGTCATGATCTTCCTCTACGTCGTGATCCTCTCGGTCGGCGAGTCGCTCTACTCCCCACGCCTGTACGAGTACGCCGCGTCGATCGCGCCGAAAGGTCAGGAAGCGTCCTACATGTCGCTCTCGTACCTGCCGTTCTTCCTCGCCAAGCTGTGCGTCGCGACCTTCTCCGGCGTGCTCCTGGCCCGCTTCTGCCCCGAAGACGGCCCGCGCAACTCCGCCGCCATGTGGCTCATCGTGGCGTCCATCACCGCGATCGCCCCGGTCGGCCTGTTCCTGCTCCGCGACTACATCCGCGTGGCCGAGGCCGGCCGCGAACCGACCACCTGACGCTGCGGCACGCCGGGCTTACGCCCCCCCGGGCCGCACCGCCGCCGCATACGCGCGCACCGCGGCCCTGATGAACTTGCGAAACCCCGGCGTGTCGATCTCGGCCCGGTCGTGCACGTACACCACCACGGCATCCCACCCGTCGCGGCGCGGCCGGACGTCCACGCGAGACCAGTTCCCGTACGCCGCGAGGTCCGTGCGCTCGTCCAGCGTCTTGAGCCCGAGCTGCTCATCCAGCGCGGCCCACTGAAACGTACCGGGCGGCGTGCGGAAGTACAGCTCCAGCAGCCACTCGCCGCCGGTCAGGGCGTGCAGGAACCACATCGACGCCCCCCGCGCCGTCACCTCCACGCTGGCGCGGTTGTTCCAATTCGTCTCGGCGAACAGCCCGCCGAGTGCCGCCCCCTCCCTCTGCACGAGCTCCAGAACGTACTCCAGCGCGGCCGGCTCCCACCGCCGCGGCCGCTCCGCCCGGCTGCTGCGCTGCTCCAGGTGCCATTTCCGCCCGTCCACCTGCCACGGCATGCGCACCGCGCGGCCTACGTCGCCGAAGCCGCCCCGCGCGGCCGCCAGGGCCTCTGCGGCCAGCGCCGCCCGGTCCACCCGCGGACGCGGGGCCCGCGGCCCGGCGGCCAGCACGGGGGCCAGCGCCGTGGCGGTATGCGACGGCCAAGGCCCCTCGGCCGCCTGCGCAACCAGCGCCTCCGGCGGGCCCGCGGCCACGAGGTAGCCTCCGTCGGCCCCCGCCTCGGGCCCGAGGTCGATGATCCAGTCCGCGCTTTTCAGCACGTCGAGATTGTGCTCGACGACCAGCACGCTGTGCCCGAAATCGACCAGCCGGTGCAGCACCGCGAGCAGCTTGCGGATGTCCTCGAAATGCAGGCCGGTCGTCGGCTCGTCCAGCAGGTAGAGCGTGCGGCCGACATCGGGCTTGCCCAGCTCGGCGGCCAGCTTGACCCGCTGGGCCTCGCCCCCGGACAGCGTCGGCGCCGGCTGGCCGAGCGGCACATAATCGAGGCCCACGTCGGCCAGCGTCTGGAGCATGCGCCGTACGCGCGGAACGTTCTCGAACAGGCGCAGGGCCTCGGCCACGCGCAGCGCCAGCACGTCGGCGATCGTCTTGCCGCGGTAGCGCACGGCCAGCGTCTCGGGGTTGTAGCGTTGCCCGCGACAGGTCTCGCACTCCACCCAGACGTCGGGCATGAAGTGCATTTCGATGCACCGCTGCCCGTAGCCCTCGCACGCCTCGCAGCGCCCGCCCGGCCGGTTGAAGCTGAACCGGTTGGCGGTGTAGCCCCGCAGCTTGCTCTCCGGGAGTCGCGCGAACAGCTCGCGGATGTCGTCGAACACGCCCGTATAGGTGGCCGGATTGCTGAGCGGCGTGCTGCCGATCGGCGTCTGGTCCACGTTGATGACGCGGTCCAGCAACCCGGGGTTCCGCGGACTCGGCGCCGCCACCGGGGCCGCGCGGCCGTCCGGCCGGACGTATTCGAGCCGGTCGTGTTCGCCGACGCTCTGATTGCCGTGGTGCAGCAGGTTGAGCAAGGCCGGCGCGAGGATGTCACTGACCAGCGAACTCTTGCCCGACCCGGACACGCCCGTCACGCAGACCAGCCGCCCGAGCGGAATCGGGACGGTCAGATTCTTCAGGTTGTGCTGCCGCGCGCCGCGCACCACGAGCCAGCCGGGGAACGCGTCGGCTTCCACGGCGGCCCCGGGCAGGGCCGCATCCGGCGGGGCCGTGCCGGTCGGCCGACGCCGCTTTCCCGGCCGCCGCGGCGCGACCTCGCGCCCTTCGTCGTCCACCGGAACCACCCGAACCTCCGACGGCCTGAGCCCCGACGCCGCCGACTCATCCTCCCCGGCTGCGTCGCGCCAGGGTGGAATCGGCCGGCGCTCCGTCGGGACGGGGATGGCGAGCGTACCGTCCAAATAGCCCGCGGTGAGCGCCCAAGGCTTGGGCTGCGCCGCAGGCGATTCGTCGCGCTCGCCGCCCGTGGGGGCGGGCGCGATCCGCAGCGCCTGCGGGGGCCCTTGCGCCACCACGTGCCCCCCGTCAGCCCCGGCCCGCGGGCCGAAATCCAACAGGTGGTCGGCCGCGCGGATGACGTCGCGATCGTGCTCCACCAGGAGCAGCGTGTTGCCCAATTCGCGAAGCCGCACCAGGGCCCGGATCAGCCGCTGCGTGTCCCGCGGGTGCAGCCCGATGGTCGGCTCATCGAGCACGTACAGCACGCCCGACAGGCCGCTGCCGATCTGACTGGCCAGCCGGATGCGCTGGGCCTCGCCGCCGGACAGCGTCGGCGCCGGACGGTTCAGCGTGAGGTAGTGCAGACCGACATCAATGAGGAACTGAAGCCGATCGCAGATCTCCTTCAGCAGGTCGCCGGCGATCTGCCGCTGCCGAGCGTCGAGCCGCAGCCCGCGGAAATACGCGAGGCACGCGTCCAACGGCAGCTCGCAGACCTCCCCGATCGTCCGGCCGGGGGGGTCGTCCGGCCGCGGGGCGTCATCGGCCGCGATGAGCCGCACCGCGGCGGGCTCGGGCCGCAGGCGTCCGCCGCGACAGGTGACGCAGGGGATGTCGGTGACGGTGTTCCGCAGTTTCCACCGGAACGACCACGACGTGCGGGTGGCGTGGTCCAGCGCCGGGAAGAATCCGCGCCAGCGGAAGCGCGTGCCGGGGAAGGCGGCGTCCCCGGCGATCCACCCGCCGCGCTCCCCGCTCGCGCCGGTGCCGAACAGCAGCGCCCGTTTCTGCTCGGCCGTCCACGCCGCCAGCGGCGTTTCGGGGGCGACGCCCAGGTGTCGGCACAGCGCCACGAGCAGCCTGCCCAGCGGCGCGCGCCGGTCGATCCGCGGCCAGCCCGCGATGGCCCCGTCCAGCAGGCCGCGCTCCGGGTGCGCCAGGATGGCCGCGGCCGGCGCGCCGCGCTGCACGCCGAGCCCCTCGCACGTCTCGCACCACCCGAGCTGGCTGTTGAAGCTGAAATGGTTCGGGCCGAGCTCCTCGTAGCTCGTCCCGCAGTGCGTACAGGCGAGCTTCTGGGAGAACAGCAGCGTCCGGCCCGGCACGCGCTGAATGCGCGGGCCCGCCGCCGCGCGGGGCGACGGCTCGTCCGCCCCCGCCCCGGCACCCGGCGCAGCGGGTTCGGCCGCGCCTTCGGCAGCCGCGTCCGGCGCGGCGGGGGCGGCCGCGCCCTCCGCCCCGCCGGCCTCCTCGACCAGCTCGACGTCCTCGACGAGCAGTGTCATCAGCCCGTTGCCCAGCGCCAGGGCGTGCTCGATGCTTTCGGCCACGCGCCCCCGGGAACGGGCGCGGACGACCGTGCGGTCCACCACGACCTCGACCCGGTGCTTCTGGCGGGCGTCGAGTGTGGTGGCCTGCGCGGTCAGCTCGATGCGCCCGTCGATCCGCACCCGCGTGTAGCCCGAGCTCTTGAGCCGGTGGAACAGCGTCGCGTACGTCTCGCCGTCGCCCAACGAGACCGGCGCGAGGATCACGATCGGCGTGGCCTCCGGCAGGCTCATCACGCGGTCGATGATGTCGTCGGCGGTCTGCGTGCCGATGGGCACCTGACAGCGCGGGCAGAAGCGCGTTCCCACGCGCGCCCACAGCACCCGCATGTAGTCGTAAATCTCGGTCACCGTGCCGACCGTGGAACGCGGGCTTTTGCCGGTCGCACGCTGCTCGATGCAGATCGCCGGAGAGAGACCCTCCACGTGGTCCACCCGCGGCTTGGCCAGTTGCCCGAGGAACTGCCGCGCGTAGGCCGGCAGCGACTCGACATACCGGCGGTAGCCCTCCGCGAACACGGTGTCGATCGCGAAGCTCGTCTTGCCCGAACCCGACACCCCCGTGCACACCGTCAGCCGGTCGCGCGGAAACGCGACCGTCAGGTCCTTCAGATTGTGCTGCCGCGCACCGACTACCGTGACGGCATCGGCGGCGAACGTCCGCTCGGCCGGCGGACCCGCGGCCGACGGCTCGGCGGCGCTGCCGTCCGACGGGGTCGCCGTCCGCGCGCCGGCCCCCACCCGCTCGGCCGGCACCGCGCCGGCCCCCGCCAACACCGCCCGCAACGCCCGCCCGGTCTCGGAGGTCGGGTGGGCCGCCAGCGTCTCCGGCGGGCCCTCCGCCACGATGCGTCCGCCGCCCTCGCCGCCCTCTGGGCCGAGGTCAATGATCCAGTCGGCGGTCTTGATCACGTCGAGGTTGTGCTCGATCACGACGACCGTGTTGCCGGCGTCGACGAAGCCGTGCAGGACGCTCAGCAACCGCCGGACGTCGGCGAAATGCAGGCCGGTGGTCGGCTCGTCGAGCACGTACAGCGTGCGGCCGGTGGGCCGTTTCACGAGCTCGCGGGCCAGCTTGATCCGCTGGGCCTCGCCGCCGGAGAGCGTCGTGCTGGACTGGCCGAGCTGGATGTAATCCAGTCCGACATCGTGCAGCGTCGTGAGCATCCCGCGGATGCGGGGCTGGTTGTCGAACAGCTCCAGAGCGGCGCCGACTTCCAGCCGCAGCACGTCGGCGATGGAGTGGCCCTTGAACCGGATCTGAAGCGTTTCGCGGCTGAAGCGGGCCCCCTCGCACACCGGGCACGTGACCCAGACGTCCGCCAAGAAGTCCATCTCGATGCGGTTCGAGCCGTTGCCCTCGCACGCCTCGCACCGCCCCCCGCCTTTGGCGGTGGGCACGTTGAAGCTGAAGCGCCCCGGCCTGTAGCCGCGCAGCTTCGCATCCGGCAGCTTCGCGAACAGCGCGCGAATCTCATCGAACAGCTTGATGTACGTCGCCGGGTTGCTGCGCGGCGTGCGGCCGATCGGCGACTGGTCGATCGCGATGACCTTGTCGAGCTGCGCCAGGCCGTCAATGCCGGCGTGCGCCCCGGGCTCCCGCGTGGTCGCCTTGTGAAGCGCACGGGCCAGCGCCGGGTACAGAATCTCGTTGACCAGCGAGCTCTTGCCGGAGCCGGACACGCCCGTCACGCACGTGAACCGCCCCAGCGGAAACGCCACGTCGATCCCCTTCAGGTTGTTGTGGCGGGCCCCGCGGACGACCAGCCAGCCAACGTCGCCGTCCCGCGCGACCGGTGACCGCGCAGCGAAGCGCGAACGCGCGGCAGCGGTCGTTTGCGATGGACTGCGGGCCATGACTCGGTGTCTTTGGCGCCACCTCCGGCGTGCGCCGAGCCCAGGATGATAGCCGGAACCGTGCGGCCCCGCGGGCGCCGGCAACGGGCGGCGAATCCGCCGCCGCGCGGCTCAGGTGCGGTGGCAGGCTGCGAGGTCCGCGATGGCCGTCTGCGCCAATCGAGCCCGGGCGAACTCCGCGACTTCGCGGCAGACCTGCTCCAGACGACCGAGAGCGGACGGCTTGCCGCCGCCACCGTTCCGAATCGTCAGGTCGCCGCAGATCGGCCCGTCGATGGCTTCGACGACATCCAGCAAGGTGATCTCTTGGGCGGATTTCCGCAACGCGAACCCCCCGGACGGTCCCCGCTCGCTGCTGAGCAACTGCGCTCGCACCAGTTGCTGGAGAATCTTCAGCAGATGTCCGGGGGGCACCGCACAGGCCGCAGCGATATCACGCCCCTGGATCGGCGCGCCGTCCGCATGCTCGGCCAGGTGCGTGAGTGCCAGAACCGCGTAGGCGGACGCACGACCCAATCGCATGGCGCACCTCAGATGTCGCGACGGCGGCCCGACTCTTGACGGCGGATGTCGAACCGGCTCAACGTCTACGTCTGCCGGCGTGGACGCTTCGCCCGGTCCCGACCCCGGCCGCACCATCGGCGATGGTCGACCGAGATGACCTGAACCGTTCTCTTTCGTCGGAAGTATAGCGCGTCGAAAACGTGAGTCGAACCGCCGCTCCTGCGGCCGCAACGGGGTCGGGGTCAACCGACCGATGACCCGACCTGCGGCGCCGACGTCCGGGCGGGCCTGCTCGCCGCGTCGCTTGCCACGACAGCCGAGGGGCGTCCGCATCGTCCCTCCCGATCGGTATCATCCGCTCGGAGTCCTGTATGCAGCTCGTCGCGGCCCACACTGCTTCGTACTTGCCCAGCGTGCGCCAGCTCTTCGAGGAGTACGCCGCCGAGCTCCAGGCCGACTTGGATTTCCAGGGCTTTTCGCACGAGCTGGCCGAGTTGCCGGGTAAGTACGCCCCGCCACGCGGGGCTCTGCTTTTGGCCATCGAGTCGGCGCGCGCGGGGGCTACCGTGGGAGCCGCCGGCGCGGTACCCTCCCCCGTGCTGATCGAGCCGCACGGGCTCGTCACGGTCCTGGGCTGCGTCGCTCTGAGGCCGTTGAACGCCGAAACGTGCGAGATGAAACGGCTTTACGTGCGGCCGGCAGCCCGCGGACGCGGGCTGGGGCGTGCGTTGGCGGAAGCGATCATCAACACGGGGCGGTCGGCGGGCTACCGGCGTATGTGGTTGGACACGTTATCTCGGCTGAAGCCGGCGCTGGAACTTTACCGAGCCTTGGGCTTCACGGAGATTCCCCCTTACTATCCGAATCTGCTCCCGGGCGTCTTGTACCTCGGTTTGGAACTATGAGGCCCCTATAAGGCCGGGAACGGCGAGGCCCCGGCTAAGTGCCCCCAGCGGCGACTCGAACGTCTTATAACCTATTAGCGCTCCGACCACGTGTCCTTCCACGGCGGCACACATTTTCCTTGCGACCGTCCAACCGGGGGTGTAACATTCGCTCATGGAGTGGCGGCGCTCGCGCCGATAAGTTCGGGTTGGCGAGCACGCATGTGCTGGCGTTACGTCGTCATCACGACGGCGTGGCCGCGTTTGGGCGCAGGTTCGGCCTCGGCCGAGGGAACGGATATGCCCAACCGGCATCCTGTTCGACGGCCCGGTCGGGGGGCAAGCCCCCACTGCCGCGACAGGCTGGTTCGCCCAGCCTTCAGCTTGCCGGAACTCCTGGTCGTCGTCGGTGTTATCACTCTGCTGATCGCAATCATGACGCCGCCGCTGCGGGCTGCGCACCAGCAGGCGATGCAAACTCGTTGCGCCGTGCAGCTCCAACAGAAGGGCCTCGCGCTGGAGGGGGCGAAGTCGGAATACGGGTTTTATCCCGTTTGGGACGATGGCGGCAGCCCGACCCGCTACACCTGGATCGACGTGCTCGTGCAATGCGGGCTCTTGCCGAATCCGCGCGCCGGCTACTGCCCCGAGGATCCGCGGCCGTCGTCGCTCAACGCGGCTCGCGGCCGGTTCTACAACGTGCTTTATCCTAGTGAAGCACGGCAAACGGGCATCGACTACAGCTATGGGATCAGCGTGCCTCTCTCATCGGGCGGCTGGGCGTGGCGTCCGACGGCCGCCAACAGCGAGCGGCCGCGGCGCCTCGAGGACGTCGATCGCCACGCGGCCCGCCGAATACTCGCAGGGGACGCGAGCTGGAGCACGATTTACAACCTGAGCGGGAATGCACTGCTGGGGCGCGACTGGTCGTATCCGACGGTGCACGACAACATGGTGGAGTTCCGTCACGCGGGGCTGGCGGCCAACTTCCTGTTCCAGGACGGCCACGTCGGCCGCGTGAAGTTCCAGCGCTCCGCGCCGAACCCGATCGACACATCGCGGCAGTTCGTGTGGTACGCCGGCGAGTCGCCGAACGTCGGGCCCGAGGACCGACACAACGGCAACTGGTACCCCTGCGAGCTGCTGGTCGACGCGCAGGGTCAGCCGGTGAGCAACTTCCCGCGCGAGATGGTGCCCGCGTATTACACGAGCCACATGCTCTGGACGCAGATTCTCCACAAGTAAGCCAAGCCGGGCAGCGGGCTCGAATCTCCCTTCCCCCCGTATTCCACGACTTGAACCCGGGCACGCGCCGTGCCCGGCCGCATACGCACCGACGGGGCCCGCCGACCGGAAAGTCGCCGGCCGGACGTGGCGCGCACCGCGGCAGCCTACGATTGCGCTCGACGCGGGTCCACGGTGCGCCCGCCGAAACGGGGCGACACGGCCGTGTACGGCAATCCGAGCCACTTCTTGATGAGGACCCACTCGCCGACGTCGTTGCCCTCGTGGCGATGCCCAAGGTATTGGAGCACGTAGCCGGCGATGAGCAGCGCGACCGGCCGCCACCACAGGTCCCAGCGGCCGTGCCACAACTGGTACAGCGCGAGCAGGCCTCCCGCGATTGCGAGGGGGATGCCGACGGCGTGCAGGATCTGCGACACGCGCGTCTGATGCCGCTCGAGCCAGTTCGCGATCCAGGGATGGCGCCTCACGCCGCCATGGTATCCCGGTGCGACCGAAGTGTCAGCGGCTGAACGCCGCGCCGCCGGCGTCGAGCCCGCCCGTGGCGGGCGCCCGGCGGCGCGCCGGCCGGCGCGGCGGTAGTCCGGTCGAACCCGCGCAGATGGCGGGCCACGGCACTCGCGACGCGGCGCTTGAGAAACGCGCACAGTTTCGTTACGTTTAGCGCGACCGGCATCGACGCCCCGGCCCCTGCCGACGAACTTTCTCGTCGCGGTCCGGCGGTCGCGGGAGCGTCGAGCAGGCGCGGATGTCTCGAGCGCGAGCGATGGGAATCAGCACGCCGCAACGAAAAGGGCTGGCCGTGGCTGGCCTGTGCCTGGTGCTGCTGGGCGCGGTCGGCTGGGAAGTCATGCGGTGGGCGCGGCCGCGAACGTACGAGCTGAAGTCGGCGGTCGTAACACGGCTCGATGCCCGGGCGCGTAGTGGAGAGATCCGGTTCGTCCATCCCAAGAGCGGGCGTCCGATGCACATCGCCGCCCAGTACATCCCCGAGGAGTGCGAGATCCTCGTGAACGGCGAGCGCGCCGCACTGGCGGACGTGCGCGTCGGAGACACGGTGTCCGTGCGCGGGTTGGTCAACCCGCTGACGCATAGGGTGGAGCCGCAATGGGTGCACGTGCGGCGGGTCGCGAACTCAGCCGAGCCGGACTTCCCGCCGACTGAGCCGCATACGCCAACGACGGCGCCGGCGGATCGCCCCGCGCCAACTGAACCCGGGGAAGCCCCGCCGGCGGCAGCTTCCCCTTCCGCGACGAGGCCGAGGGCCGAGTAACGCGATGGTCGCCGCCGCCTCGCTTCCGGCCGCCGACCGCGCCGCGGGCAGCGCGGGCTGGTCGTACGCGGCGCTCGCGCTGTTGAGCGCGGGGGCGGCAGCTCATCTGCTCTACCTGATCAGCGGGGCCGCATTGGACCTCTCGGGCGACGAGGCGCACTACTGGGAGTGGTCCCGGCGGCTGGACTGGAGTTACTACAGTAAAGGCCCGTTAGTGGCGTGGATCATCGCCGCCGCGCGCGGGCTTTTCGCCTCCTGGTCGCAACAGTGGGTCGGCAGCGAGGCCCTGGCGGTCCGCCTGCCCGCGATCCTGCTCTCGGTCGGCACCGGCTGGGGACTGTTCGTGCTCGCGCGCGCGGTCCTGCGCACCGCCCGGTTGGCGTTCGCTACCGTTGCCGTCGCGTTCACCGTCCCGATCCTCGCGGTCGGCTCGCTAGTGATGACGATCGACGCCCCGCTGGCCTGCCTGTACGTTTGGACGCTGGTCGCCGTCGAGCGCGGCTTGCGAGGCGGCGCCGCCACGCCCTGGATCGTCGCGGGCGTGCTGATCGCGCTGGGCATCCTCGCCAAGTACACGATGGTGCTGATTTTCCCGACCGTTCTGCTGGCCTCGATCATCGAACCGCGGTTCCGGGCGGTGCTGCTCCGCCCCGCGCCATACGCGGGTCTGCTCGTCGGTCTGGCCGGGCTCGTGCCGATCCTGGTCTGGAACGCCCGGCACGACTGGGTCAGCTTCCGCCACGTCGCCGGGCAAGCCGGGCTGGCCGCCACGGCACGCATCCAGCCGCTCGGCCCGCTCGAGTTCGCGGCCGGGCAACTGGCCGTCATCGGGCCGATCTGGTTCGCGGCCATGGTCGCCGCCCTCGTCGCTCTGACGCGCTCGCCGCAACCGCGTCCGCCGGAAACGCACGACACGGGCGCCCTGCGGCTGCTTCTGGCGGCGACGATGGTGCCTTGGGCGGTCTTCCTCGCGTTCAGCTTCCGCACCAAGACGCAGCCGAATTGGCCGCTGCCGGCGCTGCTGCCGGGATTGATCGTCATGGTCTGCGGCCTGGCGCGACTGTGGCACGCGGGCGCCGCGGCGCGGCGCTGGGCCCGGATCGCGGTCGCGGGCGGCGTCATCTGGGGGGCGGCCGCCGTGGCTCTGATGCATCGCAGCGAGTGGGCCCTGCCGGTCTTCAAGTGGTTGGCCCGCCGCGAACCGGTCTGGAACCTTACCCCGGTGGCGAAATACGACCCCACCGCCCGGTTGCGCGGCTGGTCGGACCTGGGACGGGCCGTCGGCGAGGTACTCGCGGCGCAGCAAGCCGCCGGCCGCGATCCGTTCATCGTGACCGACGACTACCAGACCGCAAGCCAGATCGCGTTCTACGCGCCCGGCGGGCCGACCGTATATTGCCTTCAGGCGGCCCTCGGCGACCGCCAGAGCCAATACGACCTGTGGCGACCGAACCCGTGGCGCGATCCGGACCGCTTCGTCGGCCGACCGTGCATCTATGTCGGAGCGCGCCAACCGGAGTTGTTCGAGCCGACGGCCGCCGGCCACGTGGCGTTGCCGGCGGCCCGCCTGGTGCGGACGGTCGAGCATGCCGTGGAAGCGTGGGCCTCCCGCGCCGTCGTCCAGATATGGACCATCTACGTCTGCGAGTCCTTTGGAGGTCTCTCACCGGCGGCCAGCGCGGCCGCACCACGGTATTGAAAGAGAGCGTGAGCACGGGGCTCGCGCGGCAGACCACGGCGCGAGGGTCGCCGACGCTTCGCGTGGCGTCCGACTGTGCGTCGCAGATCGCGGGCCGCTACGCGGCGGTCGCGGCGGAGACGAGGGTTGCAGCGCGGCCGTTGCCGGCCGGCGTCAGAGGGTAGCTCGCCGGCGGGCCCGCGCCGCGCGCGGTGGCGGGGCCGTGATGGCACCGCGGCGCTGGACAGGAATGTCCGCTGGCGGATTTCCGCGGGGTGGGGCGTGCGAGCGCGGCCTCTGGTATTTCGCGGACCGCCCGGCGCCGGCACCTGTTGCGTTGGACCGGGCCCCGAACTGACATCAGGAACGCCAGTTGAGCACAGAACTCCGATCACGGGCACCGGGTGAGCGACGCCCGTCGCGCCCCAACCGGTATGTCTCGCGGGTTATTGTGTTGGTCGCCGGCGCTCTGGTGCTGCTCGGTCTGGCCGGTCTCGACCAGTGGTTTTACGAGCACGTCTCCTGCGTGTTGAATACGATGGAGCATCGTCCGCTGGACCGCTGTTTCTACTCCGTGACCCAGCCGTTCTGGTTGGCCTGCCGGCTCGTCTTCGGTCATGTCATCGGGGGCGCCGTCATCTACGGCCTGATCGTGGTGCTCCATCCGCACCGCTGGACCGCGGCGACGGCCGGGCTCGTCGCGGTCGTCACGGCGGCCACACTGGCCAACACGGCCCAGCGCGCGATCGGGCGGCTGCGGCCGAATCGAGCCGAAAGTCATCTGACCTTCACTCAGCCCGCGCACGCGCTCTTCCGCCGCGCGCCGGTGTCCTTCCCGTCCGGGGAAGCGGCGACGGCCTTCGCCCTGGCGTCCGCGCTGTCGCGGCTGTTCGCCCGCTGGCGGCCGCTGTTCCTGGTACTGGCCGCCCTCGCGGCCGCCGCCCGCCTGGTCAACGGAGCCCATTACCTCAGCGACGTCGGCGCGGGCGCCTTGCTCGGAATACTGGTGGCCGAACCGCTCATGACGCTGGCTTTGCGTCGCCGTCCGCCTCATCCGGCCCCATCGGCCGGTTGACTTGGGACAACCGTGGCACCCCGCTTGACCGCGGCGCTCGCGGGGCTGCCCACATCCTGGTGTCGGATTTGGCGTCGGAACCGGATGTTGTCTGCGGCCGCACTTCGGCCCGCGCGGCGTCGAGCGGGGCACACTTGTCCCGTTCACGTACGTCAGTTGCGTTCGAGGTTCGCCCTGCGAAGGTCTCAGGCCTCTGGTGGACGGGAAGTGCGGCGGGCTCGGCCGAAGTGCCGAGCCGGCCCGCAGCGCGGCGGCACGAGAACGACGAACGGGCCCGTGCGCCCCGCATGTAGACAGCCAACGGATAGACAGCCAACCGAAGCGCCATCTGAAATCGCCACCGTTCGGTCGGCGAATCGAGCGGCTGCCGGCCCGCCGGGCTCGGGTGTCGGTCGAACGCGCGCTCTAGGCCGCGAAATACACGCTCGTGGCACGGTCCAAGCCGTCTTGAAGTAGGACGTTACAGGTGTACTCGGCCGCCGAAACACGCGCTCGTTGCGCGGGTTCATCGCCCGGAACCTGAAGGACAAGTCGTTTCTCCTTGTGAAGGAGCACCGCCGCGATGCGCTCTGGAGCTGGCCGGGCACCGCACTCTCCGACGCTCGCCTCGCGCCCCACGGCGGCGGGTAGGCCCTCGTGGAAGCATGGGTGAGCCGCGCCCCCGGGCAGTACACGGCGCCGGATGCGGCCTGCGACGACGCGCTACGGCTGTTCCTCAGCGACCGCTCGCGGCCCGGCTGTGACGCGCCGTGCCCGACCGGCGACCGGCCCCGGACGACGGCCACACGCTGCGGTTGTCATCGGCGACCCGGCCGGTGTGCGGCCCGGGACGAGCCCGTCGAGCGCACGCCGCGGATCGTGGCGGCAGGCGGTCCGACTAGCGACTCTCGTCGGCCGGAGCGGGCGCCCCGCGCAGGTGCGCGGCGTGCCGGAGGCCGAGTGCGGCCAGCCCCCGGCCGTGGGCGCCGGGTAACACTTCACCCGAGTGCAAAATGTTTTCAGATTTTTGCGATTTAGCCCTTGCGCCGGGAGCGCGCACGGACGTATACACTCGCCATGCGCAGCACCGCGACGCACGCCGACGCTATCGAAACGC
>Ga0209101_1000628_pt1 | contig 28595 bp, 18 predicted proteins | sample ConPoolayeCmetaG_FD_185481 | JGI IMG/M metagenome (GOLD analysis project Ga0209101, IMG submission 185481) | Hot spring microbial mat communities from California, USA to study Microbial Dark Matter (Phase II) - Cone Pool mat layer C metaG... ...
ATCGACAGGTGCTGTTCTTCGTGGACAACGCCGGGGCCGACCTCATCCTCGGATGTCTTCCACTGGCTAGGCACTTGGCCCGGACGGGTTCGCGGGTGGTGCTGGCGGCGAACTCGACGCCGTCGCTGAACGACATCACGTGGCCCGAGCTCAATGAGGTCCTGGGGCGTCTGGTGGCGATCGACCCCTTCCTGGGGGAGCTGCTCCGGTCGGACCGACTGGCCACGCTGCCCAGCGGTTGCGGCACGCCGCTGATCGATCTGAGCGACGTCAGCGACGCCTGCAACGAGGCTGCCCGGCAGGCCGATCTGATCATCCTCGAAGGGATGGGCCGTGCCGTGGAGAGCAACTACCACGTCCGTTTTGCGTGCGATGCGCTCAAGATCGCGCTGCTGAAGGATGCCGCCGTTGCCGCCCGCCTCGGCGGAGCCCTTTACGACCAGGTCTGCCGGTTTGAACCGGTGGAACCGGTTTGTCCTTCCCCAGAACGCTGATGCATCCGGGCCCGCATTCGAAGACGTGCCTCCAGTTGCCGCGTTGACTCCCCCCGACGCACGGGATAGGGTTTCGAGCATTGAGGACATGGTTGCGGCCCGGGAACGCACGGCCCGTGGCGGAGAGAGGGTGGTATCGATTTCGTTGGTTTCCAAGGAGGATTCGATGAACCACAACGCATTGCGCCGGCATGCCGCTTGCATGCTCGGCATGGTCATCGCATGGCCTGCGACGCCCTTGGCGCAGGCCGACCCGGCCTCGATGATGCGGTCTCTGGAAAACCCCGGCGACTTCCGTAGCATGAGATCCTCCAGCGCCGATGCGAATTGGCGGGACGGCAACGCCGACGCCCGTCCCATCCCGCCGGGTCAGACCCTCACCCTCGCGGATCTGGAGGGTCCAGGTCGGATTACCCACATCTGGTTCACGATCGCCGCCGATGATCGCCACTACCCGCGAACCACGACGCTCCGCATCTACTGGGACGGCGACAAGGACCCCGCCGTGGAATCGCCGATCGGCGACTTCTTCGCCGTGGGGCACGGGCTCGACGTTCCGGTGAACTCCGTTCCGGTGGCGGTGTCGTCGGACGGGCGGGCACGGAACTGTTACTGGTCGATGCCGTTCCTCAAGTCCGCCAAGATCACCGTGTCGAACGACTCGCCGAATCGTCCCGTGCGGGCGCTCTACTGGTATATCGACTGGGAGAAGCTGCCGAATCTCCCGCCGGAAACGATGTACTTCCACGCACAATACCGCCAGGAGTTCCCGTGCCAATCGGGGCGGGATTACCTGATCCTCGATGCGGAAGGGGATGGGGTCTATGTCGGAACCGTGTTGTCCGTACAAATGAATGAGGAAAGTTGGTTCGGCGAGGGGGACGACCGGTTCTACATCGACGGGGAGGCCGAACCCTCTCTCCGCGGCACCGGTACGGAGGACTACTTCTGCGACGCGTGGGGATTCCGCAAGTTCAACCACCCCTTCTACGGCGTGAGCGTATGGGAAGGGTACAACGTGGACGATCGCGGAACGGCGTACCGTTGGCACATCCCGGACCCGATCCGGTTCAAGAAATCGCTGAAGGTGACCATCGAACACAAGGGCGTCGAATTCGCCAAGGACGGGAAAGTCAAGAGCGGTTTCACGGAGCGACCCGACCACTTCTCGTCCGTGGCGTTCTGGTACCAGCGGGGCAAGGCCAAACGCTTCGCTCAGATCCCACCGGGGCCGGACCGGATCGTTCGCGGGACGTACATCGAAGCCGAGTCGCTCATCGAACGCCTCTGGTGCGAACCGGCCGCTGCCCAGGTTCAGGACGTCGGGTCGTGCTCGGGCGGAAGACAACTGCTCTTCGTCCCGTGGGATGCGAAGGCCTGGATCGAGCTGCCCTTTGAGGTGCCCGAGGACGGGCGATACCTGCTCAAGGCGGACCTGACGCGATCGCGCGACGGCGGGATGTATCACGTGGCGCTCGACGGCAAGAAGGTCGGCGACGCGGTGAACCTTTACAGCGCGGAGGTGACCGTCCAGACCGAGAAACTCGGGATCCATGAGCTGAAGAAGGGGGCGCATCGCCTCCGCTTCCTTTGCGTGGGCCGGCACCCCGGTGCGCAAGCCAAGGAGACCGGCCAACCGGGATACAACATCGGCATCGACGGGATTTCGTACCGCAAGCTGATGACGCGGAGGTGAAGCATCGAAACGGCGAAACAAGGACAACGCAACAAATCCGCAAGTCAACAAGGATGGACAATCGCCCGAGCCGCGGCATGCACGCGGCGCGGAGCGCGTGGGAGGGATCGAATGGCCTCATCTCTGTCGGGGAACACGGCTATGGACACGATGACCAGGCGTCAGTTCATCCACTCATCGGGGGTGGTTTCGGTCGGCGCGATCGGTGCGGTTCGGTCGGTAACCCAATCGCCCAAACCACGCGCGGGGATTTTGGGGGCGATCCTGGGGGCGAACGAGAGGATCCGGACCGCTCTCGTCGGCAGCGGTGGGATGGGTCGCGGGGACCTCGCGACGTTCCTGAAGTTCCCGGACGTGGACTGCCCCGTAATCTGCGACGTCGACGACGCCATGCTCGCCAAAGGCGTCGAGGTGGTGGAGAAGGCCCGCGGCAAGAAGCCCGAAACGGTCAAGGACTTCCGACGGGTCGCGGACCGCAAGGATATCGACGTGGTCGTCGTCGGAACGCCCGATCACTGGCATGCCCTGCCGACGGTTCACGCTTGCCAGGCGGGCAAGGACGTGTACTGCGAGAAGCCGCTGGCCACCACCATCGGCGAGGGGCGCGCCATGCTGACGGCCGCACGGAAGCACAACCGCGTCGTCCAGATGGGCACCCAGTGGCGGAGCAGCGAACACTGCCGGGAAGCGATCGACTACGTCCACGCCGGCAAGCTCGGTCGGATTCGCCTCGTGCGGTGCTGGGCCTATCTGAACTGGGTCAAACCCATCGGCCGACCGCCCGACGCCGACCCGCCCCAGGGGGTGGACTACGACATGTGGCTCGGCCCGGCGCCGAAGCGGCCATTCAACCCCAATCGCTTCCACTTCAATTTCCGATGGTTCTGGGACTACGCCGGTGGGCTGATGACCGACTGGGGCGTCCACCTGATCAACTTGGCACTGTGGGGGATGAAGGGTCGATCGCCTTTGCGGGTGAGCTGCACCGGCGGCAAGTACGCCATCGACGACATGGCCGAGACGCCCGATACCCAAATCGCCACGTACGAATTCGGTGATTTCACGTTGATCTGGGAGCATCAGTACCACGGGGCGCACGGGTGTGAGGGGCGCGAGCACGGCGTGGCCTTCTACGGGACCGAGGCGACCCTGATCGTCACCGCCAAGGGGTGGGAGATCGCCCCGGAACCCGATCGAAAGGTGGAAACGATCAAGAAACAGGCCTCCAACAGAGACTGCCGGGAAGATCATGTCAGGGACTTCCTTAACTGCGTTCGCTCGCGCAAGCGTCCCGTTACCGACGTCGAGGTCGGGCATCACGTCTCCACCGTCGCGGCGCTGGGCAACATTGCGCTGCGCGTCGGGCGATCGATTGCATGGAACGCCGCGAAAGAACAGGTGATCGGCGATGCCGAGGCGAATCGACTGATCACACGACCGTATCGTGCTCCGTGGAAACTGAAAGGGTAACACGACGTGAACCAGAGAACTCGCTTCACAAACGGGGCGTCCGTCGTCGCCGCCGTTCTCCTGGTGAGCGTGTGGCCTGGAATCCTCGGCGCCCGGGGGGAACCCTCTGTTCCGCAGGCGACGAGCAAAGGGCAGCATGCGGCGTCGGACGGTACGACCGACGGAACAACCGGAAAGGGACGGGCGATGACAGGACCGCGCCATTGGGTCGATCTGAAGGACGGATGGTTTCTGAAATCCACCGTGCTGGTGAAAGACGACCCCGCCGCCGTGAGCACCGTGGGATATGCGGTCAAGGATTGGTACGCCGTCTCGTTGCCCTGCACGGTCCTGAACGCCCTGGTGAGGCACAAGGTGTATCCGGACCCGCGGTTCGGGTTGAACGACATGCTCATCCCGGACGCCTCCGACGAATTCAACCGGGCGCACGACCTGCTCAAGTACAGCTACCTGCCGGACAAACGGAATCCCTGGACGGACCCCTACTGGTATCGGACGGAGTTCCGGTTGCCGCCGGACTGCCGTGGCAAACGCATTGGGCTGACGTTCAAGGGGATCAACTACCGCGCGGACGTATGGGTCAACGGCCGGCAGGTCGCCGACCGCGAACACGTCGTCGGCGCCTTTTCCCGCCACCGGTTCGACATCACGGAATTCGCCAAACCCGGCGAGACGAACGCCCTCGCCGTCCGGGTCTACCTGGTGGACCACCCCGGCGTGCCCGACACGCAGTTCGAGGTCTTCGGCAAGGACCGTAAATTCCAAAAAGAGAACCTCCGCGACGTCTCCCTCTTCATGTCGATCGGTTACGACTGCATGCCCACGGTCCGCGACCGCGTGATGGGTTTCTGGCAGGGCGTGACCGTCGACTGGACGGGGCCGGTGGACATCCGAAACCCGTTCGTCGTCACCCACCTGCCCCTGCCCGAAACGAACCCCGCGCGGCTGACGGTGTCCGCCGAGGTGGTCAACACCACGCCCTTTGCCAAGCGGGGCGTGCTGCGGGGCACGATCCCGGAAGCGGGAGCAACGTTTGAGCAAATGGTCGGACTCGCTCCGGGCGAAACGAAGGAGGTGGTGTTCAAACCGGACCGGTTCGGGCAACTGGTCATCGCCAATCCCCGCCTGTGGTGGCCGAACAACTGCGGCGAGCAGCACCTCTATGAGATGTCCCTGCGCTTTGAACTCGACGGGCAGGTGTCGGACGAGGAGGACGTGACCTTCGGCATCCGCCAGATCACCAAGGAGCTGCACAAATTGGACGAGGCCCACGGCCTGCGGCTGCACGTCAACGGCCGGCGCGTGTTCTGCCGGGGGGGATACATCCAGCCCGAGATCCTGTACGACTGGGACGTCCGCCGGATGGAGGCCGAGGTGCGGTATCTCACCTCGGCCAACCTCAATCTGGTCTACTTCGAGGACGTGCCGAACCCCCCCGATGCGCTCCTCGATTTGTTCGACCGCTACGGCCTGATGTACGGCAAGTGCTTCTACGGCTGCTACTGTTTCCAGCCGAACACCAATTACCCGGACGACCTGGGCCTTCTGGAACGAGGGACGATCGACATCATCAAGCGATATCGCAACCACCCGTCGCTCGTTCTGTACATGGCCATGAACGAGGGCGAGACGCGAGAACCGATCTACGAGATGTGGCGGAAGCACATCATCGAACTGGACGGGACGCGGATTCACATCCCCTCGGGCTCGTTCCCCGATTACCGCACCGATGTACCGGAGTGGTTCAAGAAGGACCTGCCCACGGGCATGAACGACTACGCGCCCAAGTCGTACGGGTTTGAGGAGCCCGCGACGTACTACACCTGGGTCCGCGAGAAACGGAACTGGATGTTCATGATGGAGAGCGGGTCGGCCTCGCTGCCGCCCATCGACAGCCTGCGGCGGTTCATCCCCGACCTCGGCAAGACGCCCCAGGGCGTGCCGTTTCCGCTGAACGCGACGTGGGCGCACCACGGCGCGAACCACTACTACAAACCCTATGATCAGGCCGTTCGGAGGATCCACGGCGAACCCGAGAGCGTCGCGGACTACTGCCTGAAGGGGCACCTCGTAACGGCGGACACCCACCGCGCCATGTTCGAGGCCGTCAACCATCGAATGTGGGACATCACCAGCGGGTTTACCCAATGGAAGGTCAACGCCTGCTGGCCGAGCGTCCAGTGGCAGATCTACGACTGGTTCCTCAAACCGATGGTCAGCTACTACTACATCAAAAAGGCGTGCGCCCCTCTGCACGTTCAGCTTAGCCCGCTCGATTCGATGGTTACCGTGATCAACAACACGTTCCAGACGCAGGGCGACCTGGAGGTCCGCGTGCGGGTCTTCGACTTGGCGACGAAGCCCCAATGGGAGAAGAAGGACAAGGTAAGGGTCGAGGCCAACAGCTACCGGGACGCCTTTCCCATACAAAAACCGGCCGACCCGACCGGTGTCTACTTTGTCAAGCTCGAACTGCTCGCCCCGGACGGGGCCGTGTTGGCCGACAACTTCTATTGGCTCTCGGCCAAGTCACCGGCGGACCTGACCGGACTCCGCGCCCTGCCGTTGGTCGGACTCAACGCGTCCCACGAGGTCCTTACGCAGGGCGACGAAACGACGGTCCGAGTTCGTCTGGAGAACCCGAGCGACCATCTGGCGTTCTTCGTCCACGTGGTTTTGACGGACGGCAAGTACGGCCAAGAGGTGCTTCCGGTGTTCTGGCAGGACAACTACGTCAGCCTCCTCCCGAAAGAGGTTCGGCAGCTCACGGCGACGCTTCCGACGAAGTCCATCCACGCCCCGAGTTTGGAGGTCGGAGGCTGGAACGTGCTGAGCGAGTTCGAGTGTGGGCCTCTGGAGCCGTCCAAGCGTCAGGTCCGCCCCGGCGAATCCTTCACGGTAACCGCGGAGGTCACCAACACGTTCATCGACGGGACCCGGGTCCCGCTATACGCCGATGATCAGCCCCTGGACCACAAGCTGGTGTGGGCGCGTGCGGGGACACGTCAGAAGGTGACCTTCAACCTCTCGCTGGAACGACCGGGTGAGCACACGATCCGGGTTGGTAATGCGACGACCGTCGTGACGGTACGCTGAGAGATGGAGATGTCGGGGGGACCACCCGACAAGCCGTCGGACGTTCTCTTGATGGCGGCGTTGGCTGCCGGAGACAAGGAGGCGCTCTCCGAACTGGTCCGACGCCATCAGTCGGCGGTCCTATCCACGGCGTATCGGTTGCTGGGTCGGTGGGACCGGGCCGAGGACGTGGCCCAGGAGGCGTTCATCCGCGTCTATCGGTCGGCGTCGACCTATCGCCCGTCCGCCGCGTTCTCCACGTGGTTGTATCGCATCGTCGTCAACCTGTGTCGTGACGAGCTTCGCCGGCGTCGCCCGACCTCCGAACCCCCGGAAGACCTGAGCAACGGTCGAGACGCCGAACCGTCCGACGTACTGGAGCAGACCGAACAGGTGCACCGGATCCGCCGCGCCGTCGCCCGGTTGCCCGAGCGCCAGCGGGTCTGCATGATTCTCCATCGTTACGCGGGCCTGTCCCACGAGCAGATCGCCGAGGCGACCGGTTGGAGCATCTCGGCCATTGAATCCTGCCTGGTCAGGGGCTACGCCCAGCTCCGCGAAGACCTCGCCGACTTGCGCGGACCTTAAGCCGTTTCCAAGAAAAAAGGACCGACACGTGGTGCCCCTGGCTACCGCAATTGGCCTTGTTAACAGGGTAAATCGCGGCAGCCAGTGCTCCTTCACACGGTTCGGACACGTGTGGACTTTAGCCGTTCGATTGGGACCGGTCGATGGAATGACCGGGCTCGACGCCCGCATGGGGAACGCCGCCGCGTGACAGCCCGATGATCCCCTCCGACACCGCCGTGCCGAAAGTGTCTTTACTTCATCCGGGACGTAGCTCAGATTAGGATGTGGCGGTGGCCGAGGTGTGAACCATGATCCGTCGCGACGCCGTGTGGGTCGTCTTGATCGTGATGATGACCCTGACGGCCTATCTCCCCTCGCTGCGGGGCGACTTCCTCTGGGACGACGACGCCTACGTCACAAAGAACAAGACCTTGAGGGATGCCGACGGGTTGCGGCGGATCTGGTTCGAGCTGGGGGCCGTTCCGCAGTACTATCCGCTCGTGCACACCACCTTCTGGTTGGAGTATCACCTTTGGGGGCTTCGCCCGCTCGGGTATCACCTCACCAATGTCCTGCTGCATGCCGTGAACGCGGTGCTGCTGTGGTTCCTGCTTCGGCGATTGTCGGTTCCGGGGTCATGGGCGGCAGCCGCCCTCTTTGCGTTGCATCCGGTTCACGTCGAGTCGGTGGCGTGGATCACCGAGCGTAAGAACGTCCTTTCCGGAGCGTTCTATTTTTCTTCGGTGCTGGCTTACCTGGGGTTCTGCCTTCCGGACGATCGACCTCAAAAGGGCAGGGGCCCGTCGATGGGCAAGGGCCGCCGGCGTGCCTATGCCCTGACGATGGGGCTGTACCTCGGCGCCTTGTGGAGCAAGACCGTTACGGCCACGCTTCCGATGGCGCTGCTGCTCGTGACCTGGTGGAAGCGGGGGCGAATCGATCGGTGGGACGTACTTCGGTCGGTACCACTGGTGGCAATGGGAGCCGTCTTCGGTTTCATCACCGCATGGATGGAGAGGGACCACGTCGGAGCCCGAGGCTCGCTGTGGGACTTGTCGATTGTGGAGCGATGTCTGGTGGCCGGTCGGGCCCTGTGGTTCTATGCGGGCAAACTGGTTTGGCCACACCCGCTCACGTTCATCTACCCCCGCTGGGAGGTGGATGCGACCGTGTGGTGGCAGTATCTCTACCCGCTGGCCGCGCTGACGGCGATCGCGGTCCTGTGGGCGGTCCGGGACAGGATTGGGAAGGGGCCTCTCGTGGCGATCCTCCTTTTTGCCGGCACGCTGGCGCCGGCTTTGGGCTTCTTCAACGTCTTCCCGCACGTCTTTTCTTACGTAGCCGATCACTTCCAATACCTGGCCAGCACCGGCCTGATCGCGTTGTTCGCGGCGGTCTGTGCGAGGGCCCTGCAGCGACTCGGTCCGTGGGCGGAGCGTGCTCGATCCTGCGGATGCGTTGGTGTGTTGGCCGTGCTGTGGACGCTTACCTGGAGACAAGGGCACGTCTACGCCGACGTGGAAACGCTCTGGCGGGACACCCTGGCCAAGAACCCGAACGCGTTCCTGGCGCACAACAACCTCGGCCTGATTCTGATGAGCCGGGACAAGCCGGACGAGGCGATGGTCCATTTCAAGGAGGCCCTGCGATCCTTCCCACATCTCGCACCCGGTCATTTCAACCTCGGGCTGCTTCTCATGAGGCAGGACAAACCGGACGAGGCGATGGTGCACCTTGAGGAGGTGTTGCGCTCTCTGCCGGATTCCGGGGCAGGCCGCACCCGCCGCGACGAGGCACCGGGACCGTGGGGATCCCTCGACAAGAGCTACGCGGATTATCTGGCCGATGCCGCCTGCAACTTGGGCGCGGTCCTGGATCGGAAGGGTCGACTTGACGAGGCCATGGTGTATTATGCGCGCGCCGTGCGGTTATCCCCTCACCATGCGGACGCCCACTATAACCTGGGCCAGGGTCTCGACCGGCAAGGACGGCTTGATCCGGCCATCTCCCATTACACGGAGGCGCTCCGGTTCGATCCGCGGCACGCCAAGGCACACAACAATCTAGGACTGGCCTTGGTGCGTCGCGGCAGGGTACAGGAGGGTATCGTCCACTGCCGGGAGGCCTCCGCCCTGGAGCCGAACTGGCCGGAGCCGCTCAACAACCTGGCGTGGCTGCTGGCGACCCATCACGAACCGTCTGTTCGGGACGGTGGTCGGGCGATTTCATTGGCAAACCGGGCTTGTGAGTTGACACGGTACGAGCGGCCGGACGTGCTGGACACGCTGGCGGCTGCGTATGCGGAGGCGGGGCGATTCTCCGAAGCTCGGGCTTGGGCGAGCAAGGCGATCGACCTGGCGATTCGTTCGGGACAGGAGGCCCTTGCCAGCCAGATCCGGGCACGTTTGAAACTCTACGAGTCGTCCAAAGCGTTTCATGAGCCGCCGTGAGAAAAGGGGGGATGGTGAAGGAGATTTCCCATGAGGCGTCGCTGGATAGGATGGATGCTGGTAAGTTTGGGGGTGGTCGGTGCGGGAACGTTTGCCGTCTGGGCCGAGGAGAAAGGCAAGGAAGAGGACGAACAGGAGGTCTCAACGAACCAGGTACCCGCCAAGGCCCGCGAAGCCCTGATGAAACTGGCCGGCCAGGCCAAGATCATCAAGTTTGAGAGGGAGAAGAAGCATGGCATTGACACCTATGAGGGCGAGTGGAAGGTCAACGGGCATGAACAGGGTGCCGTAGTCACCGCCGATGGCGCCCTTGTCGAGACGGAGGAAGAAATTGATGTTAAGGACGTGCCGGAGGTCGTTCAAAAGGCCGCTGCCAAGGCACTTGAAGGAGCCACGAAGCTCAGCTACGAGAAGCATACCGTGGTCATGTACGAGGTCGAGGGCAAGGTCCTGGGCATAGAGCGGGGGGTGACGATCTACCCGACCGGCAAAGTGGCCAAACGCTGAGGCATGAACGGAGGCGGGCGAAATCCTGCATGATTCAAAAACGGGGACCGACGCTTCACTGGAATGCGTTTTCGCCGTGGGCAGGCAACGGTTGGCTCGGAGTCAGTCCCTGTCTTTGAACCATGCCCGAAATCCCGCCTCGAAAATGCGTCGTAGCACGGGCGTCCCGCCCGTGAATCGTCGTAGCACGGGCGTCTCGCCCGTGAATCGTCGTAGCACGGGCGTCCCCGCCCGTGATTGTTCATGGGCAAGATACCCATGCTACTGGACGTCACGGCCAAGATGGCCGGGCTACGAACCGCCGCCGCCACTTTTCATCCTCTACGGGTGAGCCAAAGGCCCATCACCAACTGCCTCGCTCAAACGGTGTTCCGCAGGCCTCTGGTCCGCTGCCCGTAGACTGGCACTTCCAAGTCGTAAGCCTGGTGTATTACCGCAGGCTGAACGCAATTGTTGAGTGTAATCGATATTCCTTGGTAGACCTTCCTGTCGTGTTCAGATAGCAACCTTCTCACAATAGGAACTCTCGTACGGCATGGGAGGTCGTACGCGCTTGTTCAAAAAGGGGGAAACTCCGGGAGTTTCATCTTGACGACCCTAGCAGGGAAGGGTACCATTGTATCGAACACGTACGGGAGAAAGTCCCGAACTGTTCGCATCCCTTCGGGACGCATCTCCCAAGTTACATCCCACAATCATCGAGGGGTAGGAGAGGAGCCATGAAACAGTAAGCGAGGCTTGTTGTGGCGGTGGTCGGCGGAGGTTTGTCTTGGTCCTTCGCTGTCGGACAGAACGCATGTCCTTCAGGGCGAGATGGTGCTTCAGCCAGGGACACCAGTGTGGGCTATAGGAGCCCAGTGTGTGTCTGCTTTCCAGGAGGCATTGCAATGGACAGATATGGAACCCAACGCCTTGTAGGTCTGGTATTGGCAGTGGTAGCTCTCTTCGCTTTAGGTGGGGATTGCACCAGCTCCATCGACTACATGGAGGTCCAGGGAGGCCCGAATTTTACAGGGGACGATCCTTACACAGTAACGGTGTGGTTGGGCGGCTCGTTCGACACTGCCCAGCTTGGCTGCACGAACCAGAGTACTGGGACGATCTACGTGAACGGGATCCCGAGCGCCCGTTGGAGTGCATGCGACACGGATCTGGGCGAGTGGTCTGCAGAGGTCCAGGTTCTCATTCACAGCGGTAGGAACTCGATTCAGGCCGTATCGGACAACGGGCGCTGCGAGGCTGGCACGACGGTCTACCTGTTCACGCCGGGTTTGGTGTATTACAAGCTGACTTTGAACGTGGATGATCCCAACAAAGGTAGCACCACAGTTGAACCCCCTGGGGATTTTTATGAGTCTGGAAGCACTGTTGCAATTACCGCTGTTCCTACAACGGAATTCGCGTTTACGCGCTGGATCGGTGACGTCCCCGAGTCGAACGCCACTGACAATCCCCTCCAGATGATAATGGATAGTGATAAAAGCCTCGTGGCCACTTTCGCCCCGCTCGCTATTCTTACGCTCGACGTCGTGGAGCCCGGATGGGGGCGTATCCTGGTGGAACCGAATCTGACGCGGTATGAGCCCAATAGCAGCGTCTGGCTAACCGCAGAACCCAACCAATACCGCATCTTTTCCCACTGGCAAGGCGATGTTCCCGACGGAAACAGCACGGACAACCCTGTCCTCATCAGGATGGAAGGCAACAGACACGTAACGGCCATATTCACATGGCCGAGTTACTTGCTTACGCTCGGAACCGTCAACGCACCTGGGACGATCAACGTGGAACCCTACGCACCCAACTACGTTTACCCCGCTGGGACTGAGCTCATACTCAACGCCGTACCCGCCCAAGGCAAATACTTCGATGAGTGGAGGATCTACGACCCCAACTACCCCGACGACGGAAACCATGCCGTGAGCGACTCTAACAATCCCATCATGATTGTAATGGATGCCGACCGCACGGTTGTGGCCGTGTTCAAGTGCAGTAGCGACATCGGTCCCATGCTCCCTCTGATGGGCGTTAGCTTGGGTGGGTTGGCGTTGTTGCGAAGACGACGCTGATCTCGCGGCCTGGTACGAAAATAGAAGGGCCGACCGGTGGCACCCGTGGTTATGACCATTCTGGTACGCGTGCTTTCCCGCCAAGCGGGAGCGACACGTTGGGGGCACGTCGGGGCCAGGGTCCAGACGGCACTCGCGCCCTTACAGGGAGCAAGGATGCAACGGCCTCCGCACGGTCGGCTCGGCGAGAGGATAACGCAGCTCGCGGAGGAAAGCCATTTTCATCCATCGTGGGTGGGCCGAAGGCCCATGAGGGACTGCCTCGAAAGTGGACCGTAGCACGGGCGTCTCGCCCGCGAATCGTCGTAGCACGGGCGTCTCGCCCGTGATTGTTCATGGGCAAGATGCCCATGCTACTGGACGTCACGGCCAAGATGGCCGGGCTACGAACCGCCGCCGCCACTTTTCATCCTCTACGGGTGAACCAAAGGCCCATCACCACCTGTGCGTATTGACGCATGGGTTAGGTTGGGACAAGCCTCGGATTGAACTGGAGCTTGTTCGCAAACATCGGCGCGCAGGTCGGCATTTTCGTGATTCTGACAATCATCAACTTGCTCCGAAGGTCAGGGTTCAAATAGAGAGGGTCCGAACAAGGCGTCGTATGGTACGGCGCTGCCGCGTCCACGTATCTACCACCCGTATCCTGCGGGGCGACGGTGCGTCTGATCGGAGGCAAGAACCCGGCGCGGTAGTTCCGCTCGTCGGGCTCTGTGCGGGGGCCGCCGGGCAACCGATGGTCCTTGCCGCGACCGTCTTTTTTGCGTCGGGTTTACGTCAACCCATTTTCTTGCCCGACGCTGAAATCTGCTGTAAGCTGCTGCCTATCGGTGAAGTGGCCGCAGTGTGCCGTCAGGTATCTGCAAAAATAGTTGGGCAAGGGTCTCGTTGATTGATTCTGCATATACGGCGCGGGACGGGGTGATGACACCACGTGGGGATGGACCTCATGAGAAAACGGCTAGGGGCAACATGGAACATCCTTGCCTCGCCGGCAGGTTGCATTCTACTTGCGTTTTGGACTGCGACGGGGCAAGCCGCTCGTGATCCCGCCCCGGCGTCGGAACCCGCGCGGGTTATACAGCTCTTCAACGGCCGCAATCTGGACGGCTTCTACAGGTACCTCCGGAACCGGGGGCGCGACAGCGATCCCTTGAAGGTCTTCACCGTGTGCGACGGGTTGCTGCGAGTATCCGGCCAGGAATGGGGCTGCCTGACCACACGAGAGGAGTACGAGAACTACCATCTGATCGCCGAGTATAAGTGGGGTCAGCAGACGCATCCGCCTCGCCAGGACCGGGCGCGCGATAGCGGCATCTTACTGCACTCGGTCGGCTCGGATGGGGCGTATGCCGGTGTGTGGATGTATTCGATCGAGTGTCAGATCATCGAGGGAGGCACCGGTGACTTCATCGTGGTGGGCGATGGGAGCGACCACTATGGCGTGACATGCCCGGTCGCCCGCCAGAAGGTCGGGAGTTGTCACGTGTACCAACCGGGTGGAGAGCCTGTGACGATACACGAAGGACGGATCAATTGGTTCGCCCGTGATCCCGAATGGCGCGACGCAAAGGGCTTTCGAGGACGCCGCGATGTGGAGAGACCCGTCGGTGAATGGAACCGTTTGGAGTGCATTGCCGACGGTTCGGGCATCACGGTTCTGTTGAACGGCGTGACCGTCAACCACTGCATCAAAGCTCAGCCGCGCAAGGGCCGGATCCAAATCCAATCCGAAGGTGCCGAGATCTACTTCCGCCGCTTCGAGTTGATGCCGTTGCGCGTCAGCGATAGGGACAACCGGGGCAGATAGGCCAAGCCCACAATGCGAGCGCCTCTTGCCGCGATGACGCCGCGGTACGGGATTGGGGTCCACCGCGGGCGAGTCGGACCCGTTACGAGGGGCTCAACCATTGCACCGGTCTGGCCTTAACGGGGGGACAGTCACCTGTTTCGATGTGCAGAAACAGTTGCCTGTCCCCCCGTTTTGTGGGAAATCGAAACGGAATGTATTACCGCGACGTGCTGATCATGCTGGCTTGTGCTGTCCTATACTACCGAATCGGGGAGATGGAATACCAAAAGGGCTTTCTCTTGGGTTCGATCAGCATCTTGGTGTGGGTTGGGACAAGCCTCGGATTGAACTGGAGCTTGTTCGCAAACGTCGGCGCGCAGGTCGGCATCTTTGTGGTTCTGACAATCATCAACGTGCTCCAAAGGTCGGGGTCCAAATAGTAGAGTAGGACCGCCGTCGGGGTTCACCCGCCCTACCCCTCAAAGTCCAACCCGAAGAGCTTGGCCTTCTCCATGCGGAAGCGCAGCAGGATGTGCGTGCCGTCCTTGTGGCCCAGGTCGTGGTGATCCTTCCATGTGACGAGTGTCTTGTACTGGTCGCCGATGATGGGTTTGGCCTCGGCGAACGTGCGGCCTGCGATGGGTTGGCCGTCGGGGCCGACGACCTCGATCACGATGCTGCCCGCCCGCTGCGTCAGGGCGTTGATCCGGAGCTTGCGCCCCGGCGGCATGATGGCCACCGTGGCAAACTCGCCGCGATCCACCGCCTCCAGCGCGACCAACCGCCCCTTGGCCCAAACGGCGTAACCCGTCTGGAACCGCCACTGCCCCCGGGGGTACTTGTGCGGAAAGATGTAACCCGTGTACGGCAGCACGAAGTCGCCGTTCGGCATCTCGACGAGGTTCGGCGAGGCAAAGACGCACCCGCCGTCCCATGCCCCGAATGGGCCCGTCGTCAGCACCGGTCCACCGGGCAGGTTGTGCCAGATCTTGCCGTCGTGACTGGAGGCGACCACGACGCTGCACGTGTCGTCGCTCGTGTGCCACACCGTCGGAAACAGCAGGTGATGATCCGGGGCGCCCGGAATCGTCGTCTTGCAGTTCGTGTAGAGCGTGTCGGACGGAAGCATCTCGGGACCCGGCTCGAGGATGACCTGCGACAGCGGAAACTCGCGGAAGTTCTCGCTCTCGGTCCGACCGATCGACCGCCGCCCGATGTTGAGCCAGCTCAGACCCCTGTCGTCCGGTGCCCCCGGGTACCGCGGACCGACCATCCAGTTGCGGGTGTAGATGACGTACTTTCGCAGCCGCTGGTCGTAGTAAGCCACCACCTGCGTGTCGCAGTGTTCGATGGCCAGCGGATCATCAAGGTGTCTCCAGTTCAAACCGTCCGCAGAGACGGCGCCGAGAATTCCGAACGTCTGCCCGACGTCTGCTCGTTCCGACCGGTGCTCCCAGGCGTCGGGGCGGCGTTTCTTGAACGCTTCGACCTTTTCCTTGGGAACCGCGCCCTCGCTGACGGCCTTGTACCGCTCCTCCGCAGGCCCGGCCGGGTCGATGAAGACCGTGCCCGGTGAGGAAGCGAGCAGGTTGTTGTCCTTGCTGCCCTGAAACTCGACGAGTCCCAGGTTGGGCCGCTCCCATGCCGTCCCGTCCTTGGACTCAAAATAGCAGGCGAACCGCTTGCCGTCGGCGGCCTGGCATCCGCCCCAGCCTTTGTACTTGCCCTCGTGGTGGATCAGCGTGGCGATGTGGACGCCCTTGCCTTCCCATGGCCGCTCGAAATGGATGACCGGTCCGACCTTCTGAGCCGGCATGACGACCAGGCGGATGCCGTGGGGGTAGTCGTGCCGCCTGAAGTGCGCCTCCCACGGACCTTGCGAGCCGACGACGGTGACGCCGTTGCCCTTGTCGTCCACCCAGGCGAAGCTCCCCGGACGGACGTAGTACCAACTCGTAAACACGAGCCGCTTGCCGGCCAGCTCGTAGGGTTCGCCCGTCTTGGACGCGGGCGCAGGATGGGTCGTCTGACCCATCGATTGAAATGTGCACAGGGCGAGAACTGCGGGCAAGGCGTAGACGGACATCATTGCAACTCCCCACCACGGGGCGACACAAACCGAGCCGCGCGGCACCCGCCGCCGGTCCGCCGAACCATGTCTGGAACCGTACCTTGACCGGATGTCGCGCGGCAATTTGTGCCTATGGTGTCGCTCATCGTTTCAGGACAGAAGGGCGAATCACGCAAAAAACCGGGACACCCCCTTGTGCAGTATCTCCCAGAAGATCACGCCCGACACCACCATGATCCCGGAGGCGACGTGCCCCACCAGAATGAGCAACCCATCGTCCTCCAGCAAGCCAATTCCGTAGATCACGATGGGCACGATGAAGACCCAGTTGGACGCCGGGACCGGAATGGGCAAAGACAACCCAATGCCCTGAAGCACCAGACCGACGCCGATGATCCTCCACAGGGGGTCGCTCGTCAGGAAGGTCCATCGCGGTTTGACCCACCGTTCCAGACCGCTTGTCCAACGGACCACCCGTACGCTGAGCCAGTCCAACGTGGACATCGTGACCACGTGCCGCCGCAGTCGTTTCGGCAACCAGGGGCGATTTCTGCCCGCGATCATCTGGACGCCGAGAAAGCCGATCGCCAGGCCGAACGGCGTGGACAATCCGACGAAGGGAATTGCCACCAGCGCCAGGAACGCCGCGAGAAAACCGAACCCCGCATGGGCGGACCGATCCACGATCTCGCCCAGCGTGACATTGGAGCGAACGCGCCGCCCCGGGGGACTTGGTGGCGAACCGGCGGTTTCAGCCGGTGCGCCCGCCTCGGAAGACTGGGGTTGTGATTCGGACCGCAAGGCGACCAGAATCGCCGACAGTCGCAGCCCCTCGGATTCCCGGCGGGGTCGCCCGATCGCAGCAGGCCCTTGTGCCTCGGTGACGTCTTTCGGTCCGGGACAGGCCATAGGTCAGGAGAAGGTTCGCTGGGAAAACGTGGGAATATGCGGAAGAGAGGAGTCGAACCTCCACGGGGTTACCCCCACTGGCACCTGAAGCCAGCGCGTCTGCCAATTCCGCCACTTCCGCTTCGGACCGCGCCGTGTCCTTTTCAACCCACGACGTCAAACATATTCCCCCGGTCCAACCCTGTCAAGGGCGAGGAACGAGAGGGCGAGCCGGGGTGCGTGACAATTTTCGCGGGTTCCGTTCCGCCCCGAAGGGGCACGAGAGAATAGCCGGGGCCAACGACCCCGGTAGTCCGACGCCCCCAAACCTCCCAAGACCTGAAAGGGCGTGATGACGCACCCGGCGTGCGCTCCGCGCGTGGCGCCCTGATGTCGCCCCTTCAGGGCTTTGGGCATGGTTCAAAAACGGGGACTCACCTCCGAGCCAACCCTCGACTACGACCCAGAAAACGGGTTCCGGCGAGGTGCCTGTCCCCGTTTTTGAACCATGCCGGGCGTTGGGGTGGTCAGGCGTCTGCTTACCGGGGGCTGCGCTTCGCTCCGCCCCCGGCGATTCTCTTTCGGCCCTTTGGGCCGCAGAATCCTTCTTCTGCTCTGTTCGTTACGGGCCGCAGAACCCCGTTCGGCTCCATTCGGAAGAACCCGCCCAATCTGTCACACACCCGGGCGAGCCGCGCCGCGCAAGCAGCCGGTCCCCGCTTCACCCGCTGAACCACGTCTCCAATGCATGGTGGACTGGAGACGGCCACGCAAGTTTGTTGACTGTCCGGGACGCGAGGATACGATAGGAATCGCCCGAAGACGCATGTGCCGCCGGACGGTCTTGTCATGACACGTGCGAGTTGGGATACTGAAGTTAGTGATTACTTACTCCCAGTGGGGCACGGCAGACCCGTTCATTCGTTAAGGTGAGATTCGGATCGGACACGGCGATGGAACCGGTCATACAGCTTGCCTTGGACTTCGTGAACATGGAGCAGGCGCTCCGTGTGGCCCGCGAGGCGGTGGCGGGCGGAGTGGAGTGGCTCGAGGCCGGCACCCCGTTGATCAAGGCCGAGGGACTCCACGCCGTGCGGCGACTCCGAGCGGAGTTTCCGGACAAGACCATCGTGGCGGACATGAAGGTGATGGACGCCGGTCGGATCGAGGTGGAGTGCGCCGCCAAGGCCGGTGCGAACGTGGTCGATGTGCTGGGGCAGGCCTGCAACGAGACCATCGCCGAGTGCATCGAGGCGGGCGCCAACTACGGGGCACGCATCCTCGTGGATTTGATCGCCGTCCCGAACCCGGTGGAACGCGCCGTGGAACTGGCCGCCCTCCGCCCGGACTACATCGGCGTTCACACGTCGATCGATCAGCAAATGCACGGCAAGGTCGGTTTTGCGGTGTTGGCCGACATCGCCCGGCGGATCGACATCCCCCTCGCGGTGGCCGGCGGGATCAACTCCCAGACCTGCGTCGGCGCGGTGGAGAACGGCGCGAGCATCATCATCGTGGGTGGGGCGATCACCAAGTCGCCCGACGCCCGGAAGGCGGCGGCCGAAATCAAGCAGGCCATCACCCAACGTCGGCCCGTCGTGAGCGAGCTGTTTCGTCGGGTCGGTCCGGAACGGATCCGCGAAGTCCTCCAACGGGTCAGCACGGCGGACATCTCATTTGCCATGCACAACGCGCGGGAGATCCAAGGGCTTCGTTCCATCAAGGAAGGTCTGAAGCTGGTCGGACCGGCGTTCACGGTTCGCACCGCCGCCGGGGATTACGCCAAACCGGTGGAGGCCATCGACCACGCCCAACCGGGGGACGTCATTGTGATCGATGCGGGAGCCAAGCCGCCGGCCGTCTGGGGTGAACTGGCCAGCCACAGTTGCCTCACCAAAGGCGTCGCCGGTGTGGTGATCGACGGGGCGATCCGCGACACGGCCCAGATCCGGCAACTGGGTTTTCCGGCGTTCGCCCGATACATCGTCCCCGCCGCCGGCGACCCGAAGGGGCTCGGCGAGATGGATATCCCGATCGTCGTCGGGAACTGCCGCGTTTGTCCGGGCGACTGGATCATCGGCGACGACGACGGCGTGATGGTCATCCCCAAGTGCAAGGCGGTGGAGGTCGCCAACCGCGCCCAAGACGTCCTGGAACGCGAGAACCGCATCCGTGCGGAGATCGAAGCCGGCAGTACCCTGTCCGCCGTGGCCGAACTCGCCAAGTGGGAGAAGAAGGCTGGACGGTAGAACGTGGCGGGGGCGTCTGGCCCATGAGCGGGGGGGCGGTATCCCCGCCCCCCGGTGGAATTCACGGGCAAGATGGCCGTGCTACCAAGGCCCGAGCCCCGACAGTCCTCTCGCGCGGTAGGACCCGCGCCGGTTCCTGCGTTGACTCAGAACGACACGGACATCCACGAAACGATGAAGGCAAACACCGCCCTTGCCGTGTCCCTCATCACCGGGGCCCTTCTGATCCCTCTGACCCGTCTGCCGCAGTTCCTGGGCGGGCACTTGGTGCCGGATGGCGACGAGTGCGTCCTCGGGATCATGGCCAAGCATCTGATGGAGGGCAAGGCGCTGCCCGTGTTCTACTACGGGCAGACCTACGGGTTCTCTCTTCTCGAAGCGGGCACGGCGGCGGTGTTCTTCCGGCTGTTCGGTGTCTCCGCGGTTCCCCTTAAGGCCGCCATGCTGACGCTGTGGGCAATCGGGTGGTTGTTCCTGGTTCTAGCCGTTCGCCGGTTTACGAACGTCCGAACCGCCTGCATCACCGCAGTGGTTCTGGCAACCTGTCCGGCCTGGGGCCCCTGGTCGATGAAGGCGTGGGGAGGGTACATCACGGCGTTCCTGATGAGCGCCGTGACCCTGTGGCTCCTGGGCGGGCTCTGCCGGGACACCCGACGGTCGACCGCCCGGTGCGCCGTCCTAGGGTTCTGCGTGGGGCTCGTGGGGTTGTCTCAACCCATCTGGCTCCTGGGCGTCGCGCCGTTCCTGGTCCTTCTTGTGGTCAGAAGACGAAGGGGCTTGGACTTGGCGGTGATTCTGCCGGTGGCCGTGTGTACCGCCCTTCTCGTCACGCGTCTCGGCGCCCGCGAGGGCCCCATCTACTGGTCGCCTCCGCTGTTCAGACACCCGGACGTCCTGGGGGCTTTGGGACTCCTTCCCTACCGTCTGTGGGTTCACCTCAGCGGGGCTTACCTGATGGAACACCGCTATGCGGCCGGCCCGATGACGAACGTATCGGCCACGCTGTGGTTCGTGCTCCTGGTGATCGGCGCCGGCCTCCAGATCCACCGATGGAGGAGGGGGCTCTCATTTTCCGTCGGTCACGCCTGCGCGGCCGCCGTGGTGGCGGTCCTCGTGTTTACCCTCCCGGTCAACCACGTCCTGTTCGGATTTCGTTACATGCTCCCCTTGTCGGGCTTCGTGGTCATCCTGTTTTCGATCGAGCTGGACCGCGCATGGGGCACCAACGCGAAACGGCGAGCGCTCGTGTGGGCAACCATCATGCTGGTGGTGGTGTGCGGAACCCTTTCGTCCGTGGAACTCGGGCAGGTGTCCTTCTCCGGCACCTTCGTTCACGGCAAGGTTTCGGAAACCCGGGCCCTTGAAGGCCTGATCCGGTACTTGCTGGATCACGGGTATCACCACGTCTACAGCGTGGACCCCATGTTCCATTGGGTCATCATGTTCACCAGCGGGGAACAGATCGCGGCCCGGTGGGTCTCGCGGACCGATCGATACCCTGCGTATCCGCTGGCCGTCGATCGCGCCCTCTTTTCGGGTGGCGGGGTGGCCGTCGTCGGCTTGGTCCATCCCGCCGGCCGGTACAGCAAGGACCTGAACACCTTTCGGAAGGATCTAAACAAGGCTGGCCTGTCCCACCTGAATCCCCACGTCGTCAACGACCTGTTCTACGTCCTGCCCAACCCGAGCATTCGGCTCATTCAGGAGCTGACCTTCGGTCCGCTTCGGTTTTCGTTGAACAGATGAGGCAGCCAACGCCTCAAGGACAGTAGTAGTTGTGCGTCATCTTGGACCGCCGATACCACGGACGGTGCCACAACCGCGTCTGCTTGGGTTGGGGGTCCGGCGCGGGGTTGTGGTAGATGTGAAGCTCATTGCCCACCAGGACGATGATCTCCTCTCGCCAGTCCCCGGAGACGTCGGCGACGTAGAGCCGGTCGGCCTTGGACTTGAACGTCTGAACAAACTGCCCGGTGACGCCGTCGAAGAGGCACACGTCTCCGGACATGTGCCGCTCCTTCGCGGCGGCCAACTGCTTCGGCTGGCCCGTCCAGTCGATGGTGTAGATCACCTCGACGCCCTTGGTCGTCCAACCCTTGGGAGCGACCTTGTCCATTTCGTACTCGCCGATGAGCTTTCCGGCCGCGTCGAAGACGAACGGCTTCTGGTGCTCGTCGTAGCGACTCCGGCACCAGATCTGCATGCCCGGTCGCGCCGGATCGAATTGCCCGATGGCTGCGTTCTGCGGTTCGGTGTTCTGGTGATGGGTCTGCCAGTGGAGCTTCTCGTGGTCCCACAGAAACACGTGGTTGCCCCCGCCCTCCTGGAGCCCGACGATCTGAAGGGTCTTGACCCCCGGCAGGACAGGTCCGACGAACAGGCTGTCCATGTGGCCTTCCTTCATCGGCAGGCTGAACAGCAGCTTACCGTCGGGTCCGAAGACCGTCGCGCCAAGCACCTCATCCAACCCGTCGCCGTTCAGATCCGCCACGCGCAGACCGGTGTGGGCGCATCCCAGGTACCCGTCGGTCTGCCACAGGGGCTTGGTCGGCGCGTCGAGGGCGTAGGCGGCCACGTATCGCCCCATCTTGTACCCGGTCTTGTTGGTCGTTTGGAGGACGAGGTCGCGGTCGCCCTTTCCGCGGAGATTGCAGAGCACGAGGTGCTGCCAAGCCATTCCGTCCGGGAACGGCTGGGGCGGGGCCACGCTGCTTTTTTCGGCACCCGTCGCGCCGGCCAGGATGTGCAGCTTCCCGTCTTGTGTGAGGAACAGCACTTCGGTGTGACCGTCCCCGTCGCAGTCGCCGGCCTGAAGCCCCGGACCGTTATGTCCCGGCAGCCCCTGTTGCTCGGACGACCCTCCGACGCGGACATCGACCTTGGCGACCCAGAGTTTCTTGCCGCCGTGGTTGTACGCCGCGATGTGACCCGGCACGCTGACCAGGTAGTCGATCAGCCCGTCGTCATCCACATCGAACACGATGATCCCGCCCGCGGAATCCTTGGGGGGCGGGATCTCCATCTTGATCACGAACGGATTGGCATCGTATTGGGGCCAAGGCCCGTCGATCGGACGATCCTTGCCCTCCGCGCCCCGGACGGGGCGCCCCCATACGGTCAGCCCCACGCCGATCAACCACACCACGGTACCGCGAAACATGGCCCTTCCACCGCCCGTCATGGTTGAAGCCGAAACGATCCGGCCACCTGCTCCATCGCCTCAACAAGTTGCCTGACATTATCCGCTGGATACGTCAATGACAACACCATCGCCTGGCCGCGCCAAATACCCAGCCGCACCGCGGTCACCAGCTTGTCGCGCCGTTGGACGGTGCTGAAGACGACCTCGTACGCCGGTTGTGGACCGAGCTTGGCCGGTTGCGACGACACGACGCGCCCTCCGACCGGCCGAAGGGCCGGCAGAAGCGCGTCCACCGATTGCTTCAGCCGTGTTTGGGGCGTCTGGTCCTGCCGTACGGGGTTCGTCGTCAATGTCAGCACCGGAAGCAGGCGATTCCGCACGTAGTCCACCGCGCCGGCCCGGACGAGCATGTTCGGACGATTGGGGATCATCATCCGGAGCGCGTCGGGCACCTGAAACGAGATGCCTTGCGCGGGGAGGACCTGACGGTTGCCGAGTCGGACCGGCTGGGTGCTGGCCGGCTGAATCGGACGGGTCTGGCACGATTGCGCGACGGACTCGACGAGCCGGCGCATGGCGTCGGGCTGCCCGTTCACCGCGTCATATGTCAGGACATAGATCACCGCCGGCTGACCCGCCCGCCGGCCGAACCATTGCAGGCTCGACACGACCTTCTCATCGACCCGATACTGCCCAAGGACCTCCCAGCCGTTCGGGTGACTGGAAGACGAAGTCGCGGGGGCCCCCGACGGCAACGGATCACCGGGAGGCGAGCGGTCGGACCCTTCCCTTTCGTCCCGCCGCGTCGTGGGAGCCAAGGGGACCATGAGAGGGCGCCACAAGAGCGCCCTCTGTGCGATGACGGTATAACCCGTTCGCTGCCTCTCGGCCTCTCGGATCCACTCCTCGGCGGTGGTCCTGGCGTCCCGCAGAGTCCCCTCGGGCAGCGCCGAAAGCACGAGGATCTCGTTGAAGGCTTCGGTGTCGCCCTTGACACCCACGCGGACCCAGTCCGTCAGGTTGTCCAAGGGCAACTCAGTCATGTGGGCCGGCAAGGCCACTTGCAGACCGATCGAGGGGATGTCCCGAGGGGGGCCTAACCGGACGGGCTCCGCGGTGGAAAGCCACACGGACGACAGGGGAAGAATGAGGGCATGGTTCAAAAACGGGGACTGGCTCCGAGCCAACCCTCGACTACGACCCAGAAAACGGGTTCCGGCGAGGTGCCCGTCCCCGTTTTTGAACCATGCCAGAATGAGAGGCCACACTCCCGTCATGCCCGTCACCCCGGCCGCCTCAGAACCGAGCGAACCGGTCATCGGCTCGGCGGTATTGAATTCGCCCGAACCTAAGCCTATAAGACCTTTCGTGATCTCGTCAACGGGCAAGAAGTGGCGTCTGCTGCGTCAGTGGACCGGGCGATACCCGATGTGGTGCGCCTGGCAGGTGACGTATCGCTGCAACTTCCGCTGCGGCTTTTGCCACTACTGGCGGGACCCGATGGGGCACGCGCCGGAGCAGACGCTCGAGCAGTTTGACGTCGGGTCGAGGAAGTTGGCCAAGCTCGGCTCGATCTTCGTCTCGCTGGCCGGTGGGGAACCTCTGCTCCGAAAAGATATCGTCGAGATCGCGCGGCTGGTGTCCCGGTACCACGTCGCCTTCCTGACGACGAACGGGTGGGAGATGACACCCGAACTGGCCCGCGACCTGTACCGGGCGAAACTCTGGGGGGTTTCGGTCAGCCTGGATTACGCCGATCCCGACAGGCACGATCGGCGGCGCGGGATGCCCGGGTCGTTCGAGCGGGCCGTCCGCGCCTTGACGTACCTCCGGGCCGGCACCCGGTGGCCTTGGCAGCGGGTCAACGTCATGACCGTCCTGATGCACGACAACCTCGATCAGATCGAACCGCTCCTCCGGTTGGCGGCGGACTATGGGGCCTACCTGATGATACAGCCCTACAGTTTCAGAAAAACCGGCAGCCATCGGTTCGCCCACGTGAACGGCCCCGTGTCACCCTATCTGCTCGATCTGAAGCGCCGCTACCGGAATTTCCTCAGCCACCCGATTTTCCTGAGCCGATTCGACGAGGCCCTCAACGGGGGCGTACCGAACTGTCAGGCGGGACGGGCCTTCTTCAATATCGATTCCACCGGGGACATCTCCATCTGCGTCGAAGAGCGACATCAACCGGTGGCGAACCTGTTTCGAGAGCACGAGCAGGTCATCATCCGTCGTTTGAAGGCCCAGGCCCGCCGCAACACCTGCACCGACTGCTGGTACAACTGCCGCGGTGAGGTGGAAATGCTGATGCGACCATGGAGTCTGGCGCTGTCGCTGCCCACCCTCTTTTTCGACCGGGGCCAACCGCCGAAGCCCAAACCCCCGGCGGAACGGCCGCCCCGCAAACCGGAAGGAACCGCAGCCGCAGGTCCTGCCCGTCTCCCATTTGCCGGGACCCTCCGTGCTCACGGACCGAGCCGCGCGCCTCTCGATCAAGAGACGACCTGACCGCATCGCACCCGTTTGCTCCGCGTTGGGCTGTACCTTAAGCTGGAATCGGTTCTGGAGTTCGTCATGATTCCAAGGCGGCGGATGCCCATTGAAAGGCGGGACGTGGCGGAGTGGCTGCGGGCCGTTCGTCACCCCCACCGGGACACGCACACCGACGTGCTGCGATTCGAGAAGGCCTTTGCGGAGTACGTGGGCTGCGCCTTCGCGCGGGCCACCGCAAGCGGCAGGGACGCCATTGAACTGGCGATGGACGCCGTCAGGGTCAAACCGGGTGATGAGATCATCGTCCCCGCCTTCACGTTGGGCGAGTTGATGCCGCTCCTACAAGCCAAAGGATTCCGACCCGTCCCCGCGGACGTCGAGGAGGACACCTTCAACATGGACGTTCGCTGTGTAGCGGCCCGAATCGGACCGCGAACACGGGCGATCCTGGCGACGCATCTTTTGGGGGCCCCGTGCGACATTCAGGCGATCTGTGAGTTGGCCCGCCGGCACGGCATCGCGGTCGTGGAGGACTGCGCCCATGCCTTGGGGGCCACGGTCTCGGGGCGCAAGGTCGGTTCCTTCGGTGAGGCCGCCATCTTCAGCTTCGAGGTGAACAAGGCGGTCCCCACCTACGGGGGTGGGATAGTCGTCACGAACAACCCGGACATCGCCGCCTCCGTCGGGTCGATCCTCGACGCGCGCCCCCGCACCGAGCGCCCGGCGCTTAAGAAAGCCCGATCCCGGTGGATTGAGGAGTGCCTGATCCGCAGTCCGTTCTATGGGGTGCTGGCCCGCATCATTTTTTCCGAAAGGTTCGCCACCCGGTTTGAGCGGTTCTATCGAGGCAGTCACGACCGACAGCGAGCGATCGCGACCGCCTACAGTGGTTTTCAGGCCCGGCTGGGGCTGGCCCGTCTGGCTCGGGTCGACGCCCGCAACGAGCGGCTCAACCGATTATGGGACGAACTCGCCCGGCGCCTGCCGGCAGCGTTCAAATCGCAAAAACGCGACCGCGTCGGCCAACCGGCGTTCTATAATTTTGTGGTCGTCAGTGCGGTGGAACCGGCGGTGCTCCGGCGCCGGGCCTTGCGCTGCGGCCTGGACATCGGCATCGGAACCGAGGTGATGGACGACTGCGGTCGTCTGTTGGGCGCACAGGACTGCCCGGTCGCCACACGCCTCGCCGAGCGGGTCGTCCTGCTGCCGCTCTACGACGGACTCAGCCGCCGCCGATTTGAACGGTTGGTCTCGGTGCTGAACCAACTGGCCAGCGGGGAGGGGACATGATGGACAGAACAGGGATGCCCGTCCTGGTGCGGATCGAGCGCGCACCGGAGGAACTCACCGGGCACCCCCGACACATCCACCCGGCGTTGGACCTGAAATACATCCAGGCGGCGCTGGCGGAGAAGCTCGGTCTGACGGCACCGTTCCTGGACGGTTGGTTACACCCCTGGTCTCCCTCTCGTCTGGTGGCCGAGACGCTGGATCGGGGTCCCGGGATCGTCGTCGTCAAGGCCGCCACCCCCTGCATCGACGAGGCGGTCGAGGTGGGCGCGGCCCTGCGGCGGGCGGGCGTGATCACCATCGCCATAGGTCAGCAGGTCAGCCACGTCGCCTATCAGTCCTGCCCGGGGTGGCACGATGCCTTCGACATTCCGGTACTGGGTGATCCGGAGGAAGAGGTTCCCGCGCTGATCGGGCGACTTCGGGCGGGGGAACCCCCCGCAGAGGTCGCGCCACGGTACCGGCAAGCCCTGGAACGACGCGAGCCCTTCTTCGTACCCGATCCGGATCGGTTGCCTTGGCCCCGGTTCGATCGCAGGGAACTCGCAAACTACCCCTTCCCCTTCCCGATGCCTACGGGCAGACATAACCGATGGGGCTACGTCCTCAGCACGTGGGGATGCCCGCATCGATGCACCTTCTGCTCGGGCGTGGTGCGTAAGACGAGCGGTACTGTTCTACGAACGCGAACGCCGAGGCTCATCGTGGACGAAATCGCCTCGCTTCTTCGGGCCGGGGCGGAGGCGATCATCTTTGAGGACGACACGTTGCTCACGAGGCGCGACCACTTTCTGGGCATCTGCCACGAGATCGTCCGTCGTAAGCTCCGATTTCCGTGGATCGCCCACGCCCGGGCGGATCACCTGGACGCTGAGCGCGTCGCGGCGGCTGCCAAGGCGGGGGCGGCCCTGTTCAAAGTCGGCGTCGAGTCCGGGTCACCGCGGATCATTCGATCGCTCGGTAAAACCCCCGTGGGGGAGACGTGGATCGGATGCGTGGAACAAGCCTTCGAGCTCCTTCACCGTCACCGGGTAGGGGCCGTCGCCTTGTTCCTGATCGGAAGTCCGGGGGAGACCGTTGAAGACATCGAGAAGTCCATGGAGTTGGCCATCCGGATCAAACCGGACTACATCCAGGTTCAGGTCTTCTGTGCGTACCCGGACAGCCCGTATTTCATCGAACGGGGTTCGCAAGACGGAGCCCCCATTCACGTCGGGAATCAATACCACTATGCGACACCCGCCTGGTCTCCCAGCCAGGTTCCGCCGGGCGAGTTGCAGCGCCTCCAAGGGGTCTTCTACAAGCGATTCTACCTCCGGCCGAGCTTCATCGTGAACCATCTTCGACGCTACGGGCGCTTCTACACCAGTCCTCGGTCGGCGGCTCACAGCGTCTTGGGAATGGCCGCCTGGGTCGCCGGGCTGCGGGGCAGGGCGCCCCGGCATCGCATTTCCGCCGTCAGCCTGAGGTACGGTGACCGATGACCCACCGCGGGGGCGCGGACGGCCGGAACGCTTCCTGCCGGGCACCGAATTCTATGGACCACCTGTAAGACGAACGAGGGACGGACGGGTCCGGTCCCGCGGGTATTCCTCCGTGGGACGGTGGTCAAGCCCTTTGCGGACCGCACCGATTCACGATGACCAGGGCGCCCCAACCGATTGGAAGCCACACCCAGAAGGTAACCAGTCGAAAGGCCGCCACGGCCAGGGCAAGGTGGGCGGTCGGCACGTGCATGATCTTCAGACCGGTCCCCAGCAGCCCCTCCACGGCCCCGATGCCCCCGGGCGAACCCGTGCCCACGCCGAGGCACGAGGACAGCGGGGCGGCAACGAGGGTCTCGACCAAACCGACCTGTCCCGGCAAGTCCCAAGCCACCAAATACAAGGCCAGTCCGTGGAGAATCCATTGCGCCATCCCGATCAGGAGAAGCCCGAGGACGGACCACTGGCGCCAGAATTTGTCCGGCAGCGTCACCCGGGTGCCCGACAGAAGTGCGGTAAGGCGATCGGCCGTCAGAAACAAAACCACGGCGGTGGCCAACGCCGCTCCCCCGGCGGCGAGGGGGTACACAAGGTACGTCCCCAGACCGGCCAGGACCACGACCGCCGCCGCCCCGTCGATGACGAAGAACGTCGCTTCGACTCTCAGGCAATCCCCCAAAGACCCGCGGCCCAGACGGGTGATGGCCTCCGGACGGACCAGGTTTCCCAGGTGAACCGGGAGCAGGATACCCGCATGCCCCGACAGGTAGATCGCCACGCCCCGGGCATCCCATACCCGTATCCCAAAACCCGGCACAGCCACATCCAGGACACGCCGTTCAGCACGCGTGC
>Ga0209101_1000629_pt1 | contig 28594 bp, 17 predicted proteins | sample ConPoolayeCmetaG_FD_185481 | JGI IMG/M metagenome (GOLD analysis project Ga0209101, IMG submission 185481) | Hot spring microbial mat communities from California, USA to study Microbial Dark Matter (Phase II) - Cone Pool mat layer C metaG... ...
CAGTTATTTTCCCCAAAAATCCCTGAAAATTGCAGTTATTTATGTTTTCGTAAGTGATTATGGAACAAGACTTTAAGCGGTTACTGGAACCCTTTTGAGACCAGGCCCGCCGTGTGAGTTTGACGTACAGTGATGGTCCACTATTCGCTTGCGGGCACAGCCCGTGTTGGACTAGTACAGCGTTTCATAAGTTCATCGGTTATCCGAATCCGGTATTTCCGCGAGGAAATAGCCTTGGTGGGGCGGATTCCCGGCATTTCTATGACCGACGGATTTATGAAACGCTGCACTAGTGTGGCGTTTTAAGACAGAGCCTCCATCGGAGCTTGTTTGTCTGCCCCTTCGTCCGGTGTCGATGACCCGGTGTCAAAAGGAATGCAAATTTAACATGCATTAGGCGATCTGAGAAAGGCGGATATAAGAGGATGATTGGGTGGCTTTCTTGATTTTGGCTCCGAGGGCCTTGCCGCCGTGTTGCCGCCGGGCCATTTCGACCGCTCTCACCCCCAGCCTTTTTCCTGCAAGCTTGCTCGGGTTGCCTCACGTGCAAGCAATGCTGTCACACGAGGGGAGCGCGAGGGGAGGTTTTGGGAGAGGCCCTAAACTAGTCCCCAGCGTTTGCGCAAGAACCACTCGATCGAAAGCAGGCCGACCAGCGCGAGGAGGAACGGCCAGGTGTCCCAGAAGGTCTTCTTCGCCTCGGTCTGCACTTCGAGATTCTCGGTCGTTTCCGCCAATTCTCGCAAGACCGTCGGCAGTTCCTCCGGCACGAGGGCCTTTCCGCCGGTCATGGCGGCGAGGTTGTCCATGAGGGTGGCGTCCGCCATGGGGTTGTCCAGCTCGAGGTCTTGTTCGACAACGAGAAAGCGGATCGACGCGGCGCCCAGGTCGCGGCCCTCTTGGCTGGCCGTGACGCGAATCGTGTAATCGCCCGACTGCTGCGTGTCGCGAAAACTCCCCGCCGTGGCCTCGGCCGATTGGACCAAGGCGACGGGAGTCTTCTTTCCGCCCGGCGATTCGACTTCGGCTTGGAAAACGGCCTTGGGGGCTGGCTCGCCCGACGGGGCTTGCGCTCCCACGGTGAACTCGACCCGCTGCCCGGGCGTAAATCGCCGTTGGTCGAGCCGGACCCAAACGTTGCCTTCGGTCGCCTCGTCCTTCTTGGCCAGCCAAAGGATGATTTGCCGCCAAAAGCGCTTATGCGGCGTCTCGAATCCCCGCATCCACCACTGCCAGGTCGAGTCGCCGGCAAAGGCAAGGACGCGTCCCTCGCCAACGGTTTGGGCGACCAGAAGCGGCTCCTTCCGTTCGCTTTCGGCGAGGACCAGGGCGCCGGGTTTGACGCCGATAAACTTGTTGGCCCCTTCTCGCAGCGGCGGGAGTTGGGCCCAGAGCGAGGCGCTTTCGTCCGCGGTCGCGGCCAGGCGGAGGCAGTAATTGGTCGCCCCCATCGTGGTCGGGCGCATCTTCACCGGCCCCAGCAGATGAAGGTCTTTCGAGACGGTCGAGCCGGGGGGCTGACGTTCCAGCCGATCCATCTTGACAGGAAGCACCTCGGCCAGCGGCGTCTGGGCGTATCCGCCCGGCCCAAAACTCTGAAGGCCGCCGATCATCAGCAACCCGGCCCCCCGCTTGATCGTGACGGCCAACTCGGCCAGCTCTTCCGGCCGAAAGGCCGCGGCGTCGATGTTGCCGAGGAGGTACACATCGTATTTTCCCGGTCGGAATCGCTCGGAGAAATCCAGCGGTCGCGTCTGGGGGGCTTGGGGGTTCAGCAGCACGGCGTCAACGCCGATGTCGGGCGAGCCGGCCAAGGAACGGACGAGGAACCGTCGTTCGACACGGCCGGGAAACGCCTCGACGTACAACACGCGGATGCCGCCCTTGAGCGCCTGCACGAACGTGCTTAGGATGTTGTTCGTGGTCACCAATTCGCCCGGCTGGGCTTCGAGCTTGAGCGTCAATTTATACTCGCCAGGCATTTCAGGCACGAAACGGAACTTGAGCGGGATCCGTTGTCCGTCCTCGGTCGCCTGGACGGTTTGCTCGGCGATCGTCTGGGGCTTCCCCGCCGGGTCTTCCACGACCAGCGCGATGGGAATCGGGCGGTTGACGAAACCGTCGATGCGGACCTGGGCGGCGATGGCCAACTCGTTCTTGACGAAGACGGTGGAATCGGCCACCAGGTCGGTGATCGCCGCGTCCTTCACCTGCCCCAGCCCGCGGGATTGGCCAAAACGGATCGTGTACAGCGGCTGGCCGAGGTGTTTCATGCGGGCGGCGGCGGCTTGGGGCAGGGCGTCGCGGGGCGGGACCGTCCGCTGCGCCCCGTCGCTCAACAAAAACACCCCCAACACCCGCTTGCCCGACTCCTGACGCAGCACTTCTTCCAGCGTGTAGCCAATCGCGGTCTGGGCGCCGTCAGGGGTGTCGGGCAGATCGATGCGGCCGTCGACGATCTTCGCGGGACGCGGCTCGGAATCGAACGTGTAGGCCTTGACCTCGATTTCCCGGCCCAAGGATTGCAGTCCGCCGCGGGCATTGGCCACGGCCTCGCGGAGGGCCTCCCAACGCGTCCGCCCGTTCAGATCGTCGCGGATCGTCATGCTCCGCGACTGGTCGGCCAAGACGACGAGGGTGGCCGATTGCTTGCGGGCCTCCATCACGACGAGCGTCGGCCGGAGCATGGCCAGCACCACCATCGCGAACACCGCCAGCCGAATCCCCATCAACACCCCGCGGCGACGCGCGCCGATCTTCTCACGCGCCGGACCAATCCGAAGCAGCAGGAGCAGCACCAAGGCCGCGGCCGCCACCACCAGATAGCTATCGCCGACAGGATAGAAAAACCAGCGGATCATGAACAATTACGGAAAGCAAAGATCGAAGGTCGAGGATCGGGGGTTGAAGTCCAACAAGCGAAAGACGTAACCGTTCTCGGCGACGGGCCGCCTCGGGACCCACGCCAGCGGGATCGGGGTGGCCGTGGGACAGGCTCTTCGGATGAATTGTGGGCAATGCGACTGGCGGGATTCCACGGTTCAACCTTTTTTGTAGAAACGGTTCGCCAGGACATGTTCCAGGCCGAGGACCACCGCGGCGGCGAGGATCAACAGGCCGAACAGCTCGCGGCCCACGCGGCCGGTATGGACGTTGAGTTCGATTTGCTCCTTGCCGCGGGCGAGGCGGTAGGGGTACGTGCCGAAAAACTGGGCGAGGTCCTTGTCGGTCCACCGCTCCAAGCGCGTCTGGTCGGCGGCAAGATTCACGCTGAAGCCGCGATCCACGCCATCGGCCGCTCCGCCCGCCTGAACACGGTAGTTGCCGGGCAGTTCCGTCGAGGTGATCACCAGGCGGCGTTGCTTCACGTCGGGCGCGACGCGGACCTGGCTTCCGTCCGGCCCGGTGAGCAAATAGCTCGGCGCCATCCGGTCGGCGGCGAGTTCCAGCGAGGCCGCCTGTCCCGAACGGCAGTTCAGTTCCTCGCTCCCGCTTCCCACCAGGTAGGCCATCAACTCGTTGGCGAGGATGACGAAGGGCCAGGCCTCGCCGGCGGGCAGGAGGTTCCAGGGATCGCGGTTGGGATCGTCCGAGACGGGCGTGGTGATGGTCACGGCCCGCCCTTTGCCCACCGGCCGCTCGACCAGGGCCGGCGATTCGTCGGTGAATGGGGCGATGACGTGGGCGCCCTCGGGCAGGGCATCGAGCTGCCAATAGCGATAGACCGGGTGGCGCGACCAGGGGACGGCGCCGGCCACGCCGCGAAAGGCGGCCAAGGCCGGGTGCTCCAGATTCCGAGGGGCTAGCGCGAGGTTGCCCTCCGGCGATCGGGCCTGACGCACCAACCGGCCCGCCAACACCTCCTGCGCAGGATTCTCGTTGAACGACTTGACCGGCTCCGCGTTCCGGCCCAACCACACCGCCAAGCCGTGTCCCTCGGCCACGTAGTCGGCCAGCTTCCGCCACACCGCCGCTTCCAAGGGCTTGGGATCCAACAGACACGCCGCCGCATACGGGGAAAGGTCCTTCCGCGGCAATTCGTCCAGGGGGGCCACGTCGCAGGCGAAGCGGGCCAGGCCGCCGCGGCGAAAACTCTCGGGCGCCAACGCCTCGCGGAGGAATAAGGCATAGGTGTTTTCCGGCTTGGGGGCCGCGATCAGGATTCGCCAGGCGGGCTTGACCTCGATGGTGAAATAGCGCCGATCGTCCACCGTCAGGCCGTCCTGGCCGAGGACCTGCACGTAGCCCTGGTGCGTCCCCAGGCCCAAGTTGCTGACGCGGAACTCCAAGGCCCGCGATTGGCCGGGCGCCAGCGAGACCGTCTGTTCGCCCCGCTTTTCCGGCCTTCTCGCCCCGGGGACCTTCCCGTTGGGATCAGGCTCCAGAAGATAGAGTTCGACCGTGTGCTTGTCCCCGATTCCCACCGAAATCAACTCGGTCTCGATCCGCAGCGTGCTTCGGTTGGAGACGATCTGGCCGGAAAGGCGCAAATCTCCCAAGGCCAGGTTGGCCGGCTGCGCCACGCCCACGTCGATCAAATACAGCCCGGCGTCCGGCGCCTCGCGCAAACGCTCCTGAAGGCGGCCCGCGTCCTCCAGGGGCCAGGCGGCCCGCGTCAGGTCGGTGAAGACGTAGATCTCTTTTCTCGCCAGTTCACTTTCGCCGAGCAGGCGAGCCGCCTCGGCGAGGACATGAGGGATGGGCTGGGCGTCGGCCGTGGTCTCCAACCGCTCGATCCGATGCCTGGCCGCGCCGAGGTCCACCTGGAACGCGGCCGGACCGCGCCGCCCATCGAGCACGGCCACCTGGCTTTCCGGCGGCAATTGGGCGAGAACCCATAGGGCCAGTTCCTGGGCCGCTTCGAGCCGGATGCGGTTCTCGTGACGGTATTCCATGCGCTTGGAAGTGTCGAAGACCATGGCGGCGGCCACGGGGGCCCGCTGGCTTCCGATCGGTCCGGCCGAAAGTTTCAGGCTGGGGCGGGCCAACGCCAGCGCCGCCAAGACGATCGCCAGCATCCGCAGCAAGAGCAGCAACAAGTGCCTGAGGCGCAACCGCCGCTGATTCGTGTCGTGCCGAAGCCGCACGAAGCGCAAGGCGGGGAACTCCACCAGGCGCGGCCTGCGGCGCATCACCAGATGGAGCACGATGGGCACCACCACCAGACCCGCTCCGGCCAGAAGAAAGGGATTGACGAACGTCATCGCATCAATACCGCGCCTTCCTGCCGGCCAGGTATCCCGCCAGCGCCTTGTCGAACTGCATGCTCGTGTCGAGCGGGACGTAGTCGATCCCCGCCTGGAAGCATTCGCGGCGATAGGCCTCGCGGAAGGCCTCGATTTCCGCGAGATAATCGCGGCGGAAGTGGTCCGCGTCCAGGGTCAGACGCTCGCCCGACTCCGGTTCTTCCAACTCCACCATGCCCTCGAAGGGGAAGCGGGCTTCGGCCTCGTCCAAGACGTGGAACAAGATCACGTCGTGCCCGCGGTGCCGCAGACGGTGGAGGGCCTGGAAGATCGGCTCCGGCTCGGCGAGAAGGTCCGAGAAGACCATCACCAGGCTGGCGTGGCGGAGCATGGCGGCGGTCTGCGACAGACTGGCGGCCACGTCGGTCTTGCCCGCGGGCTTCAAGTTCGCCAGCACCGACAACACGTTCGCAAGCTGACCCCGCCGCGACTTCGGCGCCAGACTCTTGCGGATTCGCTCGTCGAACACCAACAGGCCGACCGGATCCTGCTGCGCGATCATCAGGTAGCACAAGGCCGCCGCGAGACAAATCGTGTAGTCGAACTTGGTCATCTCCTGGCGGTACGTGTAGCCCATCGACCGGCTCACGTCCATCGCCAGATAGCCGGTGATGTTCGTCTCCGCCTCGTATTTCTTGACGTAGTACTTGTCGGTCTTCGCGTAGATCAACCAGTCGATGTCCTTGGGATCGTCGCCCGGCGTGTACTTCCGGTGCTCGCTGAACTCGACCGAAAACCCATGGAACGGACTGGCGTGCAACCCGTGCAAGAAGCCCTTGACGATGAACTGGGCGCGGAGGTCGAGCCTTTTGATCTGGCGAATGACCTCGGGTTTCAGGTATTTTTCGACCGTCGACATGAATCCGCCGCCGCCACTTCCCTCTTCTTGCGCCGAGTCGCCGCGCAACCGTTCATGGGGACAGTCCCCGTCAACGGTCGGCGAAACGCCCGCGCTTCCGTGAATGAGTCCGGCAGATGGTCTCGCGAGCCTCAGCTACGCTATTCTACGCTTCTTGACCGCGGGATTCGAGGAATCCCCCTATCCGAAGAATAAGCGGCGCCAGCGGGTCAGGCAGAGCACTTTCCAGGCGGCGCGGCGGTAGGGGGCGGATTCGGTCTCGGCAAGGGCGTCGCGGAGGAGGCGGCGCGTGCCGGGCCACTCCAGTTCGCCCCAAAACCGGTCGGCGACCGCCTCGCGCACCGCCTCTTTCAACTCGTTCCGGATCCAGCGGGCCTGCGGCACGGAGAAGGCGAACTTGTCGCGGCGTTCCAGCAATTCCCGAGGCAGGCGGTCCCCCATGGCCCGCCGCAGGAGCCGTTTGGTGTAGCCGTCGCGGGCGGCATCCTCGGGCCGGAGCCGGGCCGTGGCTTCGATCAGCCGATGATCGAGGAAGGGCAGGCGCACCTCGACCCCAAACGTCAACGCGTTGCGGTCGCCCTGACGAAGCAACGTCGGCAAGCCCAGCCGGGTCAACGACGCGGTCAACGCCTCGCCCAGGCCGTTGGGGAATTCGCGGTTTCGATCGGGCAGGCACCGGGCGGCGATTTGCAAGGCAAGACGCGGCAGGGGGAAGCGCGGGCCGGAGAAGGCCCAGGCCTGTCGGGCCGCGGCCAGCCATCCGTACTGGCGGGCGAAGGCCGCGATCGCCCGAGGCACGGCCCAATCATAGCCGCCCAACAGTTCATCCGCCCCCTGCCCATCGAGCATCACCTTCAGCCCCAACTCCGCCGCCCGGCGAAAGACGCACCGCTGCGCATAGATCGAGGGGTCCAGGAATGGATACTCCTGGCGAACGACCAGGTCGTCGAGTTCCTCGCGCAGGCCCGCGCCGGTCACTTCGACAAGATGGACTTCGATCGCGAGCTGGCGGGCGAGCCGATCGACGTAGGCCCGTTCGTCGGCCTCGGCGAAGGGGGCGTAGGCATGGACCCCTTGATAGCGGAATGACGAGGCGTCCGCGCTTCGCGCCGCGCGGACCACGCTTGAGGCCACGCTGGGCGAGTCTATTCCTCCGCTCAGGCAGGTGCCGATGGGCACGTCGCCGCGGAGTCGAATCCGCACCCCCTCGTCCAGCAGGGCGGCAAGTTCGTCGGCCGTCAACGGCGGGGCGTCGCTGGCGCGATCGGGAAACGACCAGTAGCGTTGCACCCTGGCGTCGAGATCCTCGTTCACGCGGAGCACGAGCTGGTGGGCGGGGAGCAACTCGCGGATCCCCTCGAAATACGTCGTTTCGCCCAGCGGCTGATAGCCCTTCGACAGATACTCGCGCACGCGGTCGAGGTTCGGCGCGCAAGGCACCGGCGGTCCGACCGACAACACCGCCTTGATCTCCGAGGCAAACACGAAGTGTTCGCGATCGAGAAAGTAATAGAAGGGCCGCTCGCCCGCCCGGTCCCGGGCACAGAACAGGACGCCCGCGGCCGCGTCCCAAATCGCCAGGGCGAACATCCCGTTGAGCCGCTTCAGGCACGCCTCGCCCCATCGCTCGTAGGAGGCCAGCAGGACTTCGCTGTCGCTTCGCGTCGTGAAGACGTGGCCCAAGGCCTCCAATTCCCGGCGAAGCTCGAGGTAATTGTAGATCTCTCCATTGAAGACCAGGGAAAGACCGCCGCGCGTCATGGGCTGGGCGGCCGCTTCGGACAGATCGAGGATCGCCAGACGCCGATGGCCCAGGCCGACGGTCCATCGGCCGTGCAAGGCGACGCGGGTTCCCTCGCCGTCCGGCCCGCGCGTCCGCATCCGGTCGAGCATGGCGGCGAGCTTCCAGGGCGCGCTGGACCGCAAGTCCCCGGCGGCGATGTATCCCGCTATTCCACACATCGCGCCAACTTCCTCAATCGCCAGCGGCGGAAAGAGAACTGGGATTGGCATCCGCCCCCGCGCGGCTTGGGCGATCCAGGCCGCCGGCAAAACTCTCCGCCATGGCCTGGGCCAATGGCGTCCAGGCCGGCGACAAAAGCGTGTGCAATAGGCGGGTGTCGGCGATCAGGTCCTGCCTGCGCGGCGTCGCCGACCGGACAAACTTCGCTTCTCGCCCGACCATCCTCGCCAGTTCGAGGCTGAAACGGCGGATTGAAATCGGCTCCGGCGCGGCCACGTTGAGCGCCAGCGGCAACGGTTTTCCGGCGAGGGCAAGGCAGGCCAGTTGTTCGAGGACTCTTGCCGCGTCGGCGACATAGGTGAACGAGACGCGCAGCCCCTCGGTTTCGCCCGTCTCGGCCGGTCCGGGTTCGAGGACGATCTCTTGGCCCGATTGCACCCGCGAAAGCAAGACCGCCGGCAACATTTTTTTCTGGCCCGGCCCAAACAGTCCAAACAACCGCGCGGCGACCACCGGCATCCGCGAGGAGAACAGGGCAAGCGATTCCTCGGCGGCGAGCTTGCTCAGGGCATAGGGGTCGTCGCGCCGGAGGGGATGGTGTTCCGCCAGCGGGCCGAACGACGGGGCATAGATATTGCCGGTCGAGGCATAGCAGAAAAATCGCGCCCGAGCGGCGCAGGCCGCCTGGGCGGCGCGAATCGCGCCGTAGGTGTTCACGCCGAATAAGTCGTCGGCCGCCTCGGGAAATTCGCGGTAGCGCGGCGACTGGGCAAGGTAGTAGACGGCGTCCGTCTCGGGCGGTAACGGGAGATCGTCGCGGATCGTGTCGAGCGTCTGGAAGCGAAGTCCGTTCGGCATCGGGTTGGGCGCGAGCCGGTCGAGGCCGAACACCTCCCAGCCCCCGCCGAGCAAATGCCTCGACAGCGCCGCGCCGAGGAACCCCGCCGCCCCGACAATCACGGCCTTCATCGTTCCGCTCCTCCTTCGGAAGACAACGCTTTTCCGCCGTTGGCCAAGCGGCCGCCCGACGCCGAACCACGCCCTTCCCAAGACTCGCGAAACGCCCGAAGGAACGTCTCGGCGATGACGGCGTTGGAATGGTAGTTCGCGTACCACGCCCGACCGCGCCGGACAAGGTCTTGGGCGTACTCGGGATCGCGGTAAAGCCGGGCCAGACCGTCGAAGACTTGCTCGGGCGTGCCCGCGTTGATCACGGGCGGCATTTCGGGGAAACACCACCGGTGGCGTTCCTCGTCGAGGTAAAGCATGACCGGGCAACCGTGCAAGAGGGCCTTGGGCATGGTGCTGCCGAAGGCGCCGAGAAAGAACTGGTCGGCCAACAGGTCGCAGGCCTGAACATAGCGGATCATCGCCACGTTGGGCCGCGGCGGGACCCACAGCACGCGGTCGGCCACCCCCAGCGAGGCGAGCAATTCCTTCGAGGCCTGGATCGTTTGCCCCCATTCAACGAGCACCGCCCCGGCCCGAGGATTCACCTCCCGGACGAATCGGCCGAAACCGCGAAGGAAGATGTCGTTGCCTTTTTCCCAGTCCGGATGCCGGCGCGGCTCCCAATGTTGCCGGGGAGGATGAAAAACGACGAAGTCGGCGTCGAGCCGGCGGCGCAACTCGGCGCGAAGCTTTTCGGACGCCTGACGGTCGCCTCCGAGGGCCTCGTTCACCGGATGGGGAATGAACCGATAACGCTCAAGACCCAGTCGCTCGGCCGCACGGACGTTGTCGCAATTGGTGATGAAAACCCCGTCGGCGGCCCGATAGGTGATCGCGCACATCCGGCCTTGCTCGTTGCTCTCGAAAGGGATATTGCGGATCGTGCCGTGTTCGTAGGCGAAGTACGGCCGCGCGCCGGTCAAAAGCGGCCATTTGCCCTCGATCGCGTAGCCAATCACGACGTCGTAATGCCCCAGCAGCTTTTGCCACCAGCTCGCGGCCAGGCGATGGTGCGCCAGGTCGGCGGTGGTGAGACGGTCCGCTCGATCGGGAAAGCAATTTGCAAAGGCGGCGATCAGTTCTTCCATCCGGCGGTCGAACGCGCCGCCGCCGTTGGGCGATGCGCCCGAGAGTGCGGCTCTTGTCGCCCAGGGTCGGCAAAGTCGCCAAATGCGGCGAGGCAGCGATCCGACGGCGCAGGCGGCCCAAACCACGCCGCGTCGGATGCCCTGGGCAATCCGCCCGGGCCAGCCGGCGCGCAAGCGACCAACCGCCTCGCGCAGACCGCCAAGCCGCGGCGAACAGGCGTACCAGCGACGTGCCCGCAGGCAATTCCAGTACAGCGACGCCGCGAAGCGTTTGCCCCGCCGCCGAGCGGCCAGATAGGCGATGCACGTCCGCATGGGTCCCTGGGCGAACCAGCGGGGCCGGCGAAAGCCCCGCAGGTCCACGCTCTCCCAATCCGGAAAGAACTGGTCGCGGATTTCGCCGCGGAAGTCGGCGTCTTCCCATTCCGGGCAGGCCATGATGTGGTAATAGTCGGCGCACACCACGTCGCAATCGACCCCCCGGGCATTGAGGATCTTGGCGTTGAGATAGGCGTTGTTCGCCACGTTGCCGATGTGCAGCACGCGCAGACGGCGGCCGTGCGCTTGCTCGAAAGCGGCCAGCCATCGATCGTTTTCGCCGTGTTCTCGCTCGTTCATCGCGATTCCTTGCCGTCGAAGGGAAATTCGGGCCAAGTCGGAATCGGCCAGGAAATGATTTGTTCTTCGGGGCGAAGCTGTCGCGTTTGGTGAAGTCGGCAAGGGCGTCGTTCGCCGCGGCCATCGACGATCTCGACGCCGTCGCAGCGGACCGGCCCGCGCAAGCACAGATGCACCCCGGCAAGCCGCGCTTCGTCCAAGGGATTGCGCAGCCCGGAAAGAACAAGCGAAACCCCGTTGGCCGTTGGCTCCACGTCCAGCCGCAATTCCCCGATGGTTTCGAGGTAGCGGAGAAAGAACGCGCAAGGGGCGATCCAGATTCGCCCCGCACGGTAACGTCCGGCAAGGTCTTCGAGTTGTCTTACCGCGGGCGGCGGCAGCGGGCGTCCTCGCCCAGAGCGCGCCAGTCCATCCGGCTCGCGAAAACACCCCAGGTGCTGGTACAAGACCACGGCGCCGCCGGTCGCCTCGAGATGGTCGAGGTTTTGCGGCGAGATCTGGTCGGCCAGGCTGTCCGGGTCGGGGGCCCAGCGGCGTTTTCCCCGAAAGCGGCGAAAGGCGAGAATCTCCTGTCCGTCGCGGAGCCGATCGGCGCAGAGGATCCGATCGCCCCACGGCGAGGGGTCGGGCGCGGCAAGCCCGGCCTCGAATGCCCGCCCCAGCGGCGTGCCCAGGCTGAAACGATTGGTCGCGTAGGCGTCGAGCCAGAAATAGCGGAAACCCGCCCGGGCGAGCAGATCGGCGTGATAGGCGGGATGTCCCGGCGAATCGCCCTGGGCATAGTCGTTGGCCCAAAGGCCGCCGAGGTTCTGCGCGTTGAGCGCGTTTCCATGATTGGTCCAGACCGCGATCCGCGCGCCGAGCCGACTCAACTCCTCCACGGCCGCTTCGGCGTGTTCGCGGCGAAAACCGCCGCGGAGGTCGAATCCGCCATAGGTGTGCAGGGTGTCGAGGAAGCCGATCCGCAATAGCTCGGCCAAGTGGGGCGCCAAGCGGCTCTTGCGCCGCCAGTCGTCGGCCTCAAAGTAACTGAAGCCGAGGTTTTCGGGGTCTTCGGAAAAGAACCAGAAACTGGTGGAAATCGGCAGCCCAAGCCCTGGTCCTAGCGGCGTCGTCTTGGTTGTGGTCAGCCATTGGTGGATCGCGCAGAAGTCCTCCCACGAGAAATACTCGCAGTCGTTCGCCAGCGCAAAGCCGGCCCGATAGGGATAGGGCCAAGGCAAGATGCGCACGGTTGCCCGATGGTTCGGCAGGGGAATCTCGGCGCCGGGCAGGGCGTTTTGCCGGAAGTCGCGGGTGGCGACCCATTTTCGTGGTCCGGTTTCGGCGATCGCGCGGACGCAGGATGCCAGGTTCTCCTCCGCGTACACGTCGGCGTACCATCGCGCGGAGCGCTGGCCGATCTGCTCCAGCGCCTCGGGCCGCGCAACACAGGACTCGAGTTGTTCGAGGATGTCGGCCTTGGTCCGCGCGTTGAGAATGGGGGGAGGCGACGGATAGCCCAGCAGATTGAACGGCGCCAGGTAGGTGAGCACCGGCTTGCCCATGCACAAGGCCTCGTAACTGACGCTTCCCAATGAGCCGACCTTGAACTGATCGACGATCACGTCGGCGGCGGCGTAGCGTTGGAACAGCGCGGGCTTGGAGAAGCATTGGTCGAGAAACACGACCCGGTCGCCCAGCCCCTGCCGGGCCATGCGTTGCCGGGCGTCGCGGTAGTCGTTTCCCCAGCCGGTGACGGCCAAGAGAACGTCACCGTGTTTCTCGGCGAATTCGGCGAAGGCGTCGAGGAAGACGTCGGATTGTTTCCAAGCATAATCGACGCGCGAGGCGAGGAAGAAGATCATCTTGTCGCGAGGCCATCCGAGACGGTCCCGGGCCGCGTCGCGGTTCCATGGCTGCCGCAACAAGGCGACGTTCACGTTGGGCAGAAAGGCGTAGGCGACTTTGCCCAAGAGCCCTCGGGAACGGAGGACCTCGTGAATTTCCTGGTCGCACCCATATCCTTCGATGGCGAAGCGTTCCGAAGCCAGGATATGGGCGAAGACCCGCGACAACAAGCTGCGTGAGCCGTCGCGATCGGCCAGCTCCACGCGGCAATCGCCGCCGTAGGTGAAGTAAAGGGTGGGTCGCTCGGCGAGATACGCGCAGGCCGCGGCCAGGAAGCCGAAGGCGATCACCACGTCGTAGTCGCCCAGCGCGCGGATGGTGGGACCGTAGCGGCTGACGACGTCGCGAAGATAGTCGCGTTCCGTCCCGTCGAGTCCTGACCTGGCCAGCGCGGACTCGACATCCGCGGGGATCGCTTGCGCGCCGGAGTTCTTTGGCGGCAGAGGGCGCCAGCCGCGCTGGCCAGGCCTGACGACCCGGCCCGCGTCACGCCAGCCCCAGCGGCTTTCCAGACGCGCCCAATCGGCGGGCGTGCGCGGGACGTGCATGACCTGGGGGTAGTCCAGCGCGACATGGCACTCTTCCCAGGCGGGGCGGGAAAAGGCGAAGGTGTTGGTCCCGTCGTCGATCAGTTGGGCGAAGACTCCTTGCCGGCGGAGGATGTTCACCATGTTGAATGCGTTGTTGGCGATGTTGCCCAACAGGGCGACGCGGATGCCCGACCCGGCGACCCGGCTCCAACGGCGTTGCGCGGCCAGCCTCTTGAACAAGCGGATCATGCGGTCCTCCGAAGCCGCCGCGGTGAGCTGGCGCCGCGGGCGATCCGATACCAGGCCCGCGAACCGATGCGCGAAAACCACCCGCGCTTGGCGGCGATGGTCGTTGCCCCCGCCATCGACCCTTGCCGCCGCTCCATGGCCGCGGCGATCTCGCGTTCCGCCTCGCGGACCATGCGCACGAGCACGTCGTCGGGATATCGGGAAAGATTGAGGAAGAGGTCTTGCGTCATTCGATCGGCCATGTCAAGCATGAATTGCTCGACGTTTTCGATCCGTCCTTGGCGGCGAAGCTGCTCGAACAAGGCGGTGCCCGGGAAGGGGAGAGGGAACTGGAAGTAAGCTGGGATGCCAAGACGGAGGATCTCGTCCACTGACCGCCGCAGCGAGGTTTCGTCGTCGCCGGGAAAGCCGTAGAGCATTCCCAGGTAGCTTGGGGCCAGGTCGTGGGCGATCAACCGTTCGAGGGTTTTTCGCAGCGTCTCCGAGTCGAGCCGCTTGCCCATCTCGGCCAGAATCCGGTCGTCGAACGATTCGACGCCGACCGACACCTCATAGAATCGCGCCCGTTTTAGCTCGGTCAACAAGTCGTCGTCCAACAGGTCGGCCCTCGCCCCGCCCATCCAGAAGTACGTCTCCGGCAGTTCCTCCCGGGCGCGGCGGCAGAACTCGCGAACCCACGCCGGATTGGAATTGAACGTCTCGTCGTAAAAGGCGATGTTGTTCACCCCGAACCGCTCGCGCGCGAAGCGGATGTGGCGGAGGACGTAGTCCACCGAGTGCCGGCGGACCTGGCGGCCGAAGTTCCGGTAGCAGAACGTGCATCGGAACGGGCATCCCCGCGCGGAAAACATGATGAACGCGTTGCTCAGTCGCTCCGGGGCGATGCCCTCGCGCTGGGCCATGCGCACGAGCGAGGGACGCTTGCCCGCGCCGCCGAGATAAAGCTCCATGTCGACCAGGTCGTAGGCGGGCCAAGGGAGCCGGTCGAGATCGGCGAGGAGCGGTCGGGCGGGCGTGCGGACCACTTTCCCGCCCGCGGCGCGGAACGCGATCCCCGGAATGTCGTCCAAGCCGCGGCCGGAAAGCAACGACGCGACCAAGGGCACGATCGTCTCTTCGCCCTCGCCGACGCAGACCGCGTCGAGGGCCGTGTGGGCGAGCACGATTTCGGGCGCCGGCGTGGCGAAACTGCCGCCGCCGATGAGTTTCGTCGCCGGGGCGCAATGGCGAATCCATTCGGCCAGCCACTTCACGTAGTAATAGACCGTCGTCATGCCGCCGATGCCCACGATGGGAAATCGGTGATCGCGGAAATAGTCGCGAACTTGCTCGTCCGGCCAACGCAAGGCGTTCAGATCGAGGATGTCCACGTCGATCCCGGCCCCGCGCAACGCGGCGGCGAGATACATGAGGCCGAACGGAGGATCCGTGGGCCGCCCTCGGCGCATCACCGGCGGATAGACCAAGAGCACGTCGCAACGCTGGGGCGTCTTATCCCGTTTCACAGCGGGCCTCCTCCGACGGCCAGAAGAACGTCAAAGGCTCCAACGCGACCCGGTCGCTCACGGCAACCACGGACGCGAACAATTGGCTGGCGCCGCGTTCCAGCGGACCCTCGACATGAAGTTCCGTGGTCTCGGTTTCCAGGACATCGGAGCCGGTCTGCGGCAGCGGGGCCTCGGCCAGAAACACGTCCTCATACGTCCAGCCCCGCGACCGCGTTCCGACGCGGACGCGATAGCCGAGCAAACGGCCTTCGCGAACCTGGGCCGGGGTCCACGACAAGACGAATCGCCCGCCTTCCGCCGCGAAATGTCGGATCTCGGGCAGCGACGGCGGAAACCCGCTCGCCCGCGGCACATAGTAGCCCGACACGAATCCCCGCCACTGCGGCTCCAGGGCGTCGACGTACCCGCGGACGCGATGCCCGAACAGTCCCTTGGCGTGTCGGGAACCCGACCGCGTCATCCAACCCGTCGGCGGATAACGGTCGAGCACATAGGGATGGGCCTCGATGTCCTCGAAGCTCAACAAGCGGCCGCCGTCGCCCTCGGGGATGATCCCGCCCTTGAACGCATCGGCGTCGGCAACCACCCAGCGACCGCCGCAGTTGGCCTCGGCAACCACGTGTCGAGGAAACTGGCGCAGTCGGGCGTCGAACCCGGCGTGACGGAACAGATCGACAAGAATACTCGCCGCGTGGCCGCAGCGGCCACGAGCGCACAACAGCGAGGTCAGTCCGTCGGGCAGCGACCCATCCTCCAAAAGCGGCTGAGCCACCGGGTCGCGAAACACCGCCTTCTGGACAAAGCGGATTATCCGCCGAACGGCCCGGTCGTCGTCGGTTTCACCCTCGACGATGGCTCGAGCAAGTCTCTCCAAGTACGATGAACCGCCGAACATTTCGGCTTGCCAGCGGGCGTGGGCGACCAGGGGCGCGGGATAGGTCGTAAGGCTGGCGTTGCTCAGCACCGGCTCGCGCGATGGCTCGACGTAGACCGGCGTCGCCGCCGCTTGCGCGGCCGCGTCCCAATGGCGATCGAGCGACACGGAAACGCGCCGTCGGTCGGGCTTGGCGAGCAGACATTCCCAAACGCTCAGGTCGTCGCCATGATAGCCCGGGTATTTTGGCGCGACCGGCCTGCTCCAATCGCAGGCCAACCCCGCCTCGACCGACCACTGGAAATCGACGAAGCCGGCCTCGGCGGCCAGCTCGGCCATTTCCTCGGGCCGGATGGCCCGGGTGGGGCCAAACCTGGGCGGGGTCGTTCCGGTGGCGAGAAAAGCGGAAACGTCGTCCAGCAATAGCGGCACGAAGGCTTCGCCGCAAAAGCCGCGGACGCGGCGAAGCAACTCGCGGCCCACGCTCGAACGGCAGAGCGCATCGCGGGCGACCGAGCGTTTCCAGTCGATCCCGCCCAAGGCGGCCATCCCCCGCCGGAGCAGTCGCACGATCCGCCGATGGACTTTGAACAGGAAACGATCTTCCCAGGGCAAGAGCCCTTCGGGATAGTCCTTGGCGCCTTCGATCAGGGCCTCGCGCAACCCCTGGCGGATGGCGCGATGCCAATAGGTCGTGTAGAGCGTGGTCAGGCCGGCGTTCAGTCCCGTGGTCGCCTGCCGTGGTTCCGTCCGCGGGGAAGGGGAGTCCGCCAGACGGCGGCTCCAGCCATCGGCGTTGGCGCAGAGATACAGGCGGCCGCCGGACCGGAGCACGCGCTGGAATTCGGCGAGCGCCCGCTCGATTTGGGTGAACATGATCACGCCGTAGCAAAACACCGCGTCGAACGTTCCGTCGCCATAGGGCAATTGCTCCAGCGATCCCAAGCACGCCGCGACGTTGGCGACGCCCATCCGGGAGGCGACCGCCCGGAGCACGGCGAGTCGCTCGCGTTTGAGGTCCACGGCGTCCACTCGCTCGAAACGCTGGGCCAAGGCGATCGACCACTGGCCCGCCCCGCACCCGGCGTCGAGCGCCCGGCCGCCGCGGAACAGGATTCGGTCCAGCCGTTCCACGTAGTAATCCAAGCCGGGCGCGAATTCCGCGCGGAGGAATGCCCGCTCGTACTCCGAGTCGGCCAGGGCGGCGATCGCTTCCAGATCGGGAAACCTCATGGCCGCACCAGGATTCGCTTGAGGGCCTTTCGGGAAGCGTTGGGCAGGAGGCGGACCAGGGCCGACTGCATGGCCTTGACGGCCGACGCGCCGGGCAGCGGCAGACGAATGGTTTCCAACCGACCATGCCCGCCCGTCCCAACCACGCGGACCCGATAGCTCGGCAGCGGACTCGCGTAAAGGTTCCGGGGAAACAGGCCCAGGGCGTATTCTCCCTCGGGCAACGACACGCAATACCGATCGCCGTCCAGCGGCGCGTAGTAGCGGCATTCTCGCAGCCGCCGGTCGACCACCGGAAAGAACCCCACCAAAACCTCTCGCCCAAACTGCTTCCAACAATTCCGCGCCATCCGCGGCGGCACGACGCCCTCGAGGCGAAAATGAGGCTGTTCGAGAATCTCCCAGGGAATGGTTTGCCGAAGGATGTCGAAATGGGTGTGCGGGGGCGGGGAAACGCCGCGAAGCTCTTGCCAAAGAGCGACGAACCGCCGCTGGCCCTCGTCGATCGCCTCGCGCCAGCCGAGGGTCTCCGCGGCCGGATCGTTGAAGCAGGCGAGGCTCTGGTCCACCGGCATCGAAATCACCGGCGAAAACCCGAAGGTGATCCCGCGGCGAACCGCGAACTCGACCAGGTTGGGTATGTCGCGGAGGTTGGCCTTCATCACCGACATGGTGACGGAGACGAACGAGGGCGGGCCTTTGCGCCGCGCCAGCTCGATCAATTGGTCGAGGTTCGCCACCACCTGTTCCCACCGGCCGTTGACGCGCACGGCCTCGAACACGGCCTTGCTGCCGCCGTCGAGCGAGACGTTCAGGGCAAGCCGCTTGAAGCGGGCCAGGCCGGCCAGCACGTCCTCCTTTACCAGCGATGCGTTCGTGGTGGTCGAGAGCTGGAGGTAGGGATTCGAGGCGATTTCCGCGCTGGTCAAGAACCTGCGCCAAAGCGGGTGCAAGAGCGGTTCGCCGCCGCCGGGAATGATCTGATCGAGGACTGGGATCAAGGCCAGCACCTCGTCCACCGCCGACTCGCGGCGGATCCGCAGCCCCCGTTCGGCGTCCTGATAGCAGTGGATGCAGCGGAAGTTGCAGGCATAGGAAGCGGTCAGCGACACCACCGTGGGTTTCGCCTGAAGGACCGCCGCGCCCCGGGCGATCTCCTCGCGGAGCAAACGCAGATTCTTGGCATAAGCGGAAAACGGCGGATTCTCCTTGTCGGCGTCCGCGTCGAATTGGAGGCCCATGGCGTTGCCCTGCCGCAAAGCCAGACAGTTGGCGCATCCGGCCGCCGCCAGGTCGCCGCGGGCCATGTTCCGCCGCAAGTTCTGATAGACCTGACCGTTCCAAATCTCCAAGAGCGGCTGCTCGTTCAGGTTCCCGCAGGCGGGGTTCAAGTTGCCATAGGCCGACCAGTAGCAGCAGGGGTTGACCGTCCCGCTGGCGTCGATCACCATCTGTTGCCAGGGAATATGGCACCGAGGAATCATGGCTGCCCCCTTTGCGTCGCCTCTTGGGGAAACGCGATGGGATCGCCCGCCGCGCGTAGTCTCTCTCGCGGCGAGGCGGCAAGCGCCCCGCGCGGCGGCATCGCCTCAGCGACCGGCAATTCCATCGCCATGTTCGTGGATCTCCGTAATCATGTTTCGCGTGATCTTCTTGCCGCCTGCCTGGGTGGTTTCGCTCACGTGGGCCATCCAGATGCCGCAGTCGCGGCAGGCGGACCAGCGACCGAGTTCGTTGCGGATCAGGTCGCGCCGCAACGCGCGGAAGGTCTCGCCCCGCCAGATCTCGCCAAGGCTCTGTCGCGGATGGAGTCCCATGCTCTCCAAGGACGCAAACGCCAACTTCGAGACCGTCTCGCAGCAGTAGTACACGCGTCCGTCGGGAAGCAAGTAGATTTCCTGCCAGGGGTTCAAACAGGGCCACCGGCCGAACTGGCGCATCTTCGACCTGGCCACCTCGTGGACCGCGGCGAAGCGGCTGTTTCCGTCTTCATATCGGGCAAGATGGTAGAGGATCACGCCGTCGGTCTCGTCGAACCACCGGGCGAGGAACTCGTCTTCCTCGGTTTGCGAAACCCCTTCGTTTCGGACCAGCGAAACCATCACTCGGCAGGCGAAATGGCCCGAGCGGCGGACCTCCAGGAACGCCCTCACGTTCCGCTCGACGCGATCCAGGTCTCCGTGGCGGATGCGTCGGTAGGTGCCGGGCCGGGCCGCGTCGAGGCTGACGTAGATGCTCGTCAGCCCCGCCTCCAACAGGTTTTGGCTCATTTGCGGCGTCAGCGGCGTGCCGTTCGTGGTGATATGGACCGACGGCACGCCCGACCGTCGGCACTGGCCCACGAAACCGACGATCCGCGGGTGCAAAAGCGGCTCTTCGATGTTCCCGATCTTGACCGGCACGCCCATCGCCCCGCACTCGGCGGCGATCCCTTCCATGACCTCCCAATCCATCAGACGGCGGCGACGGAAGAAGTCGGTCCGGTGCGTCGGCCGAATCTCGCGGCTGTGGTAGGGACACATGACGCAACGCAGATTGCAGGTGTTGCTGACCACGACGCTTACCTGGATCGGGTTCGGGCAGACGGCCGCGTAGTGGTCGACGAAATAGTGGATCTGCTCCTCTTCGCTTGTCAGTGCGATGCGTTCGCACTGGCCGAGGTCCTCGGGCGACTCGCCGCGTGGGCCGCGCCACCGCGCAAACAGCCGGCGGGCAAGCGAGCGCATCCGACCGTCCCGACTCCGGTCGCCTGGAAACCACGCCAGAATCGGCTCCCAGCGGGGCAGTCCCAGTTCCGAGGCCACGGGGATTTCCGGCACGAAACAAACCGGACGTTCCCGGTCCGCGACGCCCGCCTCCGCGACCAGCCTGGCGACCGAGGCCGGATGGACGGGCGCGCCGCGGTCGGGCACGACGAGCGTGCCCGGGCCGAGCCGATCGAGCATCGCCGCGGCGCCGTGCGGAAGTCGGCAGGCGGGGTCCTCGACGCGAAGCCCGCCGCGATCCCCGTGCGCGCCGTCCAGCCGCCATCCGCTTTGGATCTCAACCGAGGTCGCGCACGGCGCCGCCAACGGCCGCCCGCCACGCCGACCAGTTCCTTTCCACCCAAGCCGGATCATAGTCGAAACCCCGGTACGTATAAGGCCAGGGAAATCTGCGAACCAATCCCTCGAGGCCCAGCGAGAGGACTTCCTCGCGGGTCATGAGGGAGCCGTCGTCGGCCGTGAAGAAGCTGTCGGAAAACTGAAACACGTCGTTGTCCAGCAACCGCCATCGGCCATCGAGCAAGACCTCGTTCAGGCAATGCTGGGCCAGCTCGCCAGTGGGCATGTGGCCGGCACAGTGGATCGTGCGGCAGAGCAGACCGTGCGCTTCCAGCAGGCGTCGCGTCAGTTCGGCGACCGCCCCACACTTGTTGCCGTAACCCACCAACAGCCCCGCCATGACCGCGGCGCGATCGAATCCGGACCGCGAGTAATCGAGGTCCCACGGTCCAAACGGATGGCAGGTGGCCTTGCGCACGCACAGGGAAAGCAAGCGAACCCGATCGGCCGGCGGCAAGTCCTCGATTTTCTTGTTCCCGGCCAAGGGGCCGACGTTGAGCATGTACGACCAAGAGGGCCACTGGCTCTGCCGCGAGAAAACGCTGCGGAGTTCGTCGAGATACCGCTGCGAGGCTCGTTGAAGTTGGGCGAACAGGGGGCGGAAGTCTTTTTCCGTGCTGGCCACGGCGGGTCCGTCCAGGGACACGTCGTGCTGATCGACGCGGAGCAGGGTTCCCGATCCTTTTCCGCCTTTCTTGCCCACTAGCACGTGTCGCGGAAAACGCACCTTCGGATAGCCGTGGTCGAGATAGCAGACCGGATCGAATCCGTTCCGCTGGAAAACCTCCGCCAACGCCTCGGCGGCGATGGCGTGATACGTCTTCCGTTGGAGAAGGCGGTCCGGGAAATAGTCGTAGCCTTCGCCGTCGATCCGGGATTTTTCCAGGAAGGTCATGACCAGCAAGCCGCCGTCGGCGACGAGCTTTTTGCACTGGGCCGTGACCAGGTCGTAGGGCAGGATCGAGTTTTCCCAGGAGGAAATGACGGCGATGTCGAATGGCTCGGCGGCGGCGATGTCGCGGACGTCGATCGCCAAGACGCGCATCTTGCCGCCGGTGGCCAGGTCGTTCAAGGCCCGGGCCATGTCGAGGTGTTTGGGATCGAAGTCGGTCACGGCCATGTTTTCGGGCCGGAAGCCGTGCCGCGTCAGCCCGATCGCCACCGGTCCGACGCCGCCGCAAAGCTCGATCACCCGAAGCCGCCCGCGGATGGCCGGCGCGACGAATTCGTCGAGCCAGGCGATGATCGCCGCGTTGGGCGACTGAATCAGCCGGTCGAACCACGGCCCACCCTTGAACCGGGCGTTCACGCGGCGCAATTGCCGATTGAGCTTCTCCAATTCCTTGCCGTCGAGCCGTTCGCTCACCCAATCCGGGCCGATGCGGTCGAAATCCAACCGGCCCCGATACCGCAAGGCCGAAAGGCGGCTCGACGTTCGCAGGGCTTCGCTTTCGCTCCTCTCCGGCTGAACGGAACCATCACCAGGGGCAAGGGCGGTTGGATCGGTTTTCGGGCCGCCAACTCCCGTTGCTCTCAACGCCTCACCCGGCCGATGGGACACGGAAACCGCATCGCCGCCCCAGCGCGTCTCGTTCGCCAGCCAGCGATGATCGTCGAATCGCGCGGCGCGGGGAACGAATTCGAGGCCATCGTCCCCGTAGGCGTAGTAGATCGGATGCACATTCAAGACGATCAGGCAGCCGGGCAACCGCGGCAAGAGGGCGGCCAGCTCCTTGACGCCGATATACTTCCAGAATCCTCCGGCGTCGGTCAACGTGAGCGCATCCGCGCGAAGATCCACCTGGCGGCTCTCGGCGTGGAGCCAGCCGAACGGCACGTGACGGGGAAGCCAGATGGAACGCATTCGTTTCATGCGGTCCAATCCCAGTTGCGCCGAGACGGGCCGTCCTAGTTCAGCGAATCGCTCCAAGACGTGGAACTGCGACCGCACCGCGGGATTGGCGACCGTAAAGTCGAATTCCGCGGCGTAGTTGTCGTACCACGAGCGCATCGCGTCGGGCCAGGCGAACCCATGCGCGGCCATCGTCCGCACGCGGATTCCTTGGGAGCGGAGCCGGTCCAGGTCGCGGTCGAGAATGGCCAGGGCCTCGCGGGAAGCGACCGTATTGCCCCGGCGGCGGCACCGCCCGACGACATCGACGTGCAGGCCGAACTCGAATCCCTCTTCCTGATAGCGGAGGACCTGATCCGCGTGGTTCAGTTTCCACTGGGCGCGGAGGGAGAACCGACCGCCGCGGCGACGCGCCCAGTTGAGCGAATCATGCTCGGCGAACAGATAGGTCGTGCTCCGCACGCCGAAGCGGTATTCGATCGCCAGGAGCGGCCAGACGTTCGCGTAGAGTTCGCATTGGTCGATGTCGTGCCGCAAGAGGAGATTGCAGGCCGTCGTGGAGATTTTTCCGTCGAGGATGTCCGCGGCGGTGAGGAAATGCCCGCCCGCCGTCACGAGGGCCTCGATCCAGTGGCGATATTTCCAACCCAACATGCTATCGGCGGGATCGGCGCACGCCGGACGCGGATTGCCGCAAGCCGGTTCCTGCGCCCCGCCGACGGGGAGCCGCCCTCGGTCCCCGCCTCGCTCGCCTTCTCGCCTCTGGTCCAAGGCCGTCGTCATGTCCGCCCCCTTACGCCACCGCTTCCCAAGACGACGGCAACTCCGTGGTCACCCATTGTTTCATGTCCCGGCGGAGAACGGCGATCCGCTGGCAATCCACGGCCTGGCACAGAAGTTCGCTGGCGCAATTGACTTTTTCGTGGGGGGCCACGGTCAGATTGACTTTGTACACTCCCTCGCCGAGATTGAGCGAAGGGATGCGGACGCGGAGGCGATTGAGGCCGGGGCGGAGATCGAGGCGGCACGAAACCTCGGAAAAATCCGGCGCGAAGGCGAAACGGTTGTTGATCGAGGCCACGATCACGCCGTCCTCGTCGCGCACCAGGTTCAGACCGACCAAGGCGTTTTCGTAGCGCTGGTCGGATTCCAGCTCCAGGTCGAATTCCACCGCGCGGCCGACGAGGGCCACGCCGTCGGCGACGATCGCCGGCGAGGTCCAATCCAGCCGCCGCAATCGCACCGGCGAGGGTGGCGCTTCGCCCCGCTGCCCATTGCGCTTCGCGCTGAGCACCTGGGCGTCGTAGAGGTTGGCGATCACGTCGGGCGGACCGACCTGGCGGATCTCGCCCTGTTCCATGAGCACGCCCCGGGTGCAGATCCTCGGCAGATAACCGCTCCAGTGCGTCACCAAAAGCACGGTCGCGCCCGAGTCGCGGATGTCGCGGAAGCGGCGGAAGCACTTGGCCGCGAACGCGGAATCGCCGGTGGCGAGGGCTTCATCGACGATGAGGATGTCGGGCGAGACGCTGATGGCCACCGAGAACGTGAGCCGGGCCTTCATCCCGCTGGAGTACGTGCGAAACGGCTGGTCGATGAACGGCCCCAGCTCGCTGAACTCGATGATCGAGTCCATCCGTTTTTGGATTTCCTGGCGCGACATGCCCAGGCACAGCCCGCCCATGTAGATGTTCTCCCTGCCCGTGTACTCGCCGTGAAACCCCGTTCCCAGTTCGAGGATGGCGGAGACGCGGCCGTTGATCTGGACGGTTCCGGAGGTCTTGTCGAGCGTGCCGGCGAGGATCCTCAGCAGGGTGCTCTTGCCCGCCCCGTTGCGCCCCACGATGCCGATCACCTCGCCGCGATGGACATCCAGCGAGACGTTTTTGAGGGCCCAGAATTCCTTGTGCCGCGGTTTGCGGGTGACGGCCTCCCAGAACATGTCGGCGGGCCGCGCATAGACGCGGTACATCTTCGACAGGTTCTCGACGCGGATGGCGAGGTCGGCCTTCATTGGTTGTCCATCGGCAATTCGGTTCCCCGCTCCCGTTGGCCGGCAGAGGGGAGGCAATCCTACAGCACGCTCCCGAAACAAACCTTCAGCTTGCGGAACACCCGGTAGCCAAAATAAAACGCCGCCAGCGAGCCGCCAAAAAACATCGGCCATGCCCAGGGGTGCTCCAGGCGGCCGAAGTAACAGGCGTCCTGATAGCACCAGGCCATGTAGCTGAAGGGGTTGAAATACAAAAGGGGCCGGAAAGTCGCCGGGACCATGTCCGGCAGGTAGAAGACCGGCGTCACGTACATCCCCGCCAGGCAAAACACCTGCACGAAATCCTTCAAATCGCGGAAGTACACGCTGACCGACGCCAGGACATAGGCCACGCCGATCATGGCCAAAGCCTGGAACGCGATCAGCGCCGGCAAAAGCCCATACGTCCACGGCAGGCGGCCGTGGCTCGCCAGCACATAGGCCGCCAGCGCCCCGCTGGCCACGAACTGCGTGCCGAACGAGGCGATCACCGTCTTCACCGGAAGGACTTCGATGGGAAACACGACCTGCTTGACCAGGTTCGCGTTGCCGAGGATGACCGTCGCCGCCTTGTTCATGGATTCCTGAAAGGCCATCCACGGAATCAAGCCCGAGAGGAGATAAGTGGCATAGTCGAGCGGCAATTCGGCCGTGCCGCCGATTCGGACCTGGAACACCCGGGCAAAGATGAAAACGTAGATTCCCATCAGCGCCAGGGGGTGGCCGATCGCCCAGAACGCGCCGAGCATCTGGCCAGCGTACCGGTCGGCGATCTCGCGGCGGGTCATTTCCCAGGTAAGTTGCCGGTTGCGGGTGAGCAGTCCCAGCACCTCCCGGAAAGCCAGCCAATGCGTCCGCCCGCTCAACAGTGACACGCCCCACCTCCTTGCTCGACCTTGGCTCGCGTTTCCAACAGCTCCGGCGCGTGGCTGCTCGTCGCCTGGCCGCCGCGGGCGGGCCGGGCGAAGTGCGGGGGCGGCACGCGCGTGGCGTGTTCCGCCTTTCGCCCCACCGGCTGGTCGACGAAATGCCGCTGGAGAAGTTCGAAGCTCAATAGCGACCAGATCAGCAAGCGGTGGTTCCGCTTCCCCTCGAAGTGCTCGGCGAGTTTCTCGGCGATGAATCGCTGATCGAACCACGGCCGATCCGTCGCGGGTTTGTCCAGCAAGATGGAACGGATGTAGTCCATCGAGGGGCCGCGATACCAGTTTTCGTCGGGCGGTGAAAAGCCTTGCTTGGGTTGCCGGGTGAATTCCTCCGGCAAGTACCGGCTCATCGCCCGGCGGAGGATCCGCTTGCCGTCCACGGATTCGAAAGGTTTCTGGCCGCCGCCCGCCAAACGATGGGCATTGACCTTCATGGAGACGGGCAGCCGAAAAGCCAGATCGGCCAGCCGGTTGTCGAGGAAGGGGACGCGAGTCTCCAGCCCGTGCGCCATGCTGATGTGGTCGTCGGTGATCAACAATCCGTGGAGGAATGTTTTGAACTCGAAATGCATGGCCCGGCACAGCAGTTGGTCGGCCCGGTCCGCGCCAGGCTGCCAGGGGGGCGCGTCGGCCCAGACCTGCTCGAAACTCGCCCGCGCCGACTCGCGGTGCGGCCTGAGTTCGGGCGCCAACAGGCGCGGAAGCTCGTCTGGCTCCAAGAGGCGGTGCCAGTAGCGGAAATAGCGCTCCTCGAATTCCGAAACCGTTTGCGCGGTCAAGGCGTGCCGATAGCGCCACGGGTAGCCGCCAAACAGCTCGTCGCCGCCCGTCCCCGCCAGGCAAACCTTCACGAACCGGCTGGCCAGCTTGGCCGCGTACCAGTTCTGATGGCACATGCCGACGCGCGGGTCGTCCATGTGCCAGGAGATTCTGTCCATGGCGGCGGGCATGTCGCCGGCGTGGAGCACCACGTCGTAGTGCTCGGTCTGGAGCAGATACGCCAGTTTCTCGGCCTGGCGGCGCTCGTCGAAACCCTGCTCGATCCCGCTGACGTTCGTCAGGTCGAAGCCGGCCGTGAAGGTCATCAGGCGCGGGATGGCGCGTCCGGCCACCGCGACGATCGAGCCGCTGTCCATCCCGCCCGACAAATAGGAACCCACCTCCACGTCGCTCACCAATTGCCGCCGCACGGCCCGCGAGAAGGCGTCGGCGACCAGCTCGGCGGCCTGCGTTTCATCGGCGATCGAACCGTCGGGCGAGGGAAAGCCGGCGTGGTAGCGGCGCGGGGCGGGTTCCGCCGGCGAGGCCGGCGTGATCTCCAGCAACTCGCCGGGGCCAAGCAGCTTCACCTGCCGAAACAACGTCTGCGGCCCGTAGATGTTCTGGAACGTGAAATACTCGGCCATCGCCGCCGGATGAACGCTGGGCCGCGGCAGTCCGCTCGCCAGAATCCCCTTGATTTCGCTGGCGAATGTCACGTAGCCGTCAACTGCCGCATAGTAGAGGGGCTTCACGCCGAAGCGGTCGCGGGCCAGCGTCACAACGTTGCTCGCGCGGTCGTAGATGGCGAAAGCGAACATGCCGTCGAGCATCGGCAAGCAATCGCGGCCGTATTCCTCCCACAGGTGCAACAGCACCTCGGTGTCGCTCCGCGTGCGGAAGACGTGTCCCCGCCCGCGGAGATCGTCGCGAAGCTCGGGAAAGTTGTAAATCTCCCCGTTGTAAGTGATCCAATAGCGGCAGTCGGAACTCGCCATCGGTTGATGGCCGTAGGGCGTCAGGTCGATGATCGCCAGCCGACGGTGGCCCAGCCCGACCGCAAACGAGCTTTTCGACAATTCTTCGCGGCAATACGAGCCGCCGAAGACCGGCAAGTGCTCGTTGAGGTGGCGGAACTTCGGGTCGGCGAAACTGCGCCAATAGCCGCCCTCGCCGTTGCGTCCCTCGCCCAAGCGGAAAAAGGCGTAGCCCGCGTCATCCGGCCCACGGTGCGCCAACGCCTCGCACATCCGTGGTATCCACTCCGGATCAATCGGGCGACCGTCCAGGCTCACGACTCCGGCGATTCCGCACATGACGTTCAGGTTGAAGCAAAGTTGGTTTAAGGGTCAGGATTCTCGAGGCGGACTGAAGAGGAACATCGTTTCGTCGAAAGCCGGCGGCGACGGCGGGCGGCCAAGCGTCACGGATTGGATTTCGCCAAAGGATGACTGCCTCCTGCGCCGTGGAAATGGACCCCAGTTTCCCCAGCGTGGTTCCACGTTCCCTGCGCTTGGATCGCCGAACCCTGGACCGTCCTCACGCGGCCCTCACGCCTCCCGTCGCCGCCCGCTTGCTCTCCAACGCGGCGGAGTTCTGCCGCCGCCATGCGATCAACGACTTCATGCCCTCCTCCAGGTCGATCGTCCAGCGGTAGCCCAGCTCTTCTTCCGCCCGCTTCACGCAACCAATGCGGTTGGTCACGAACGTCAGTCCGGCAGGTTCATAGGCGATCGGGAGCTTGCTGCCGGTCAGCCGCAGCAACAGCTCGGTGAGTTCCTTGATCGTCGTGCCGACGCCGCGGCCCACGTTGTAGCACCGCCCGCTGACCTCGGCCCGCATGGCCAGGACATTCGCCCGGGCCACGTCGGTCACGTGGACGAAGTCGTACTGTTGGCTCCCATCTCCGTAGACCACCGGCGGCTCGCCGCGTTCGATGCGGTCGAGGATTTTGTGCATCACGGCGATGTAGGCGCCTTTGTAGTCCTGCCGCGGGCCGTAGACGTTCATGTAGCGGAGGCCCACCCAGTCGAGCCCATATCGCCGACCCAGGCTCTTGAAAAAATGCTCGCCGGCGATCTTCGAAGCGCCGTAGAACGTGTCGTTGTTGTAGGGGTGATCCTCGGTCATCGGGATCTGGATGGCGTCGCCATACACCGAGGCCGACGACGAAAACACCACCCGCTTCACCTTGGCCCGAATCGCCGCCATGATGACGTTGAACGTGCCGCGGACGTTGACCTCGAAGGCGGTCTCGGGATACTCGTGGCACTGGAGGATCCACAAGGCTGCCAGATGAAACACCCCATCCATGCCCTCCATCGCCTTTTCGAGGATGTCGCGGTGGAGGATGTCGCCGCCGTGTGGGAAGATGGAGACCCGAGGGTCGCTAAGGGCCTCCTGGAGATTGTCGAGGCTGCCGCGGGCGAAATTGTCGTAGACGACGATCCGCCGGACCTTGGTCTTCCGCAGCTCATCCACCACGTGGCTGCCGATCAACCCGGCGCCACCGACCACAAGAACGCTCGCTCCGTCGAGATCCACGTCTGATGTGCCCTCCTGGCTTGAAATCCTACCAGGCCGTCTGATCGAGAGATTGCGGGATTCCGGCCCGTACAGACACGATCCTATCCCACGCCGCGTCTATGGGTCAAGATTGTTTCACTGCTTTACCCTTTTGCCTTGATTTCTTACTTATCCTTAAACCCCCTGTTTCACCTTGATTCCCCGATCGAGCCACCGCTCAGAACGGAAGTCAACAGGTTCATTGCCAAAGTTTTGCCCTGATCCAGTCGCTTGAGACAGGACGGCGAGCTGACGAACGGCACCGATTGGGCACGGCCACGGGAACCATGACGTTGTGAGAACCCACCTGCCTGGTGGTGTTCTGTGCCTTGAAGATGCTAAACAGG
>Ga0209101_1000630_pt1 | contig 28566 bp, 27 predicted proteins | sample ConPoolayeCmetaG_FD_185481 | JGI IMG/M metagenome (GOLD analysis project Ga0209101, IMG submission 185481) | Hot spring microbial mat communities from California, USA to study Microbial Dark Matter (Phase II) - Cone Pool mat layer C metaG... ...
CCCCCCATGCCCGCCATCCTGCGGGGCAAAATCCTCTTCCTCTCCGACCGGGGTGGACAGCCAGGGGTCTATGTGCTCGATCCCGGCACGGGACGCGTCGGGTTGCTCACCGCCCGCTGGCCCTATGACCTGGCCCTGCAACGGGAAAATGTCTCACCCGACGGCCAGGCGTGGGCCTACGTCCAGAACGACGGCAAGGGGGTGCCGCAGGTCTATATCTATTCTGCCTACTATGGCGGCTCGTGGCAGGTCACCTTTAACAGCCGCACCAGCTACGACCCGGTCTGGTCGCCGGCCGGCGACCAGTTGGCCTTTGTCTCTGCCGAAAGCGGCAACGACGATATCTATCTCATCGGCACCGATGGCAAAGGTCAAAAACGGCTGACCTTCAATCAGTGGGAATGGGACAAGCACCCCTCCTGGTCGCCCGACGGCCGACAGATCGTCTTCTGGTCGAACGAGGGCAGCGGCCGGCGGCAGCTCTGGATCATGAACGCCGACGGCAGCGGGCGGCGCCTTTTGCTCAGCAGCCCCGCCAACGATTGGGACCCGGTCTGGGTCAAATAGCAGGGTGCGTTTGCCTGCGGGCACCGGGTTGCACAATCGCCCACAATGTGTTACAATAGAATAGGGTAATGAAACATGGAGCTACGGCAGTATGCAGCGGTTGTCTGGAAATGGTTATGGCTGATCCTGCTTGGCACGGCCGTCGCCGGGGTTTCCACCTGGCTGGCGGCCAAAGACCAGCCCCCCATCTATCAGAGCTCCACCACACTCATGATCGGCCAGACCATCGAAAAGGCCAACCCCAACTACACCGACTTTTATGCCGGCCAGCAGTTGGCCCAGACCTACTCCGAGTTGATCAAACGCGAGCCGATCCTGAAAGCGACGGCCCGGGCGCTGGGCTTTGAAGAGGGATGGCGCAGCCTGCAAGGGCAGATCGCAGTCAGCCTGGTGCCCAACACCCAGCTCATGGAGATCAAGGTGATCGACACCGACCCCAGGCGGGCCCAGTTGATCGCCGATGAGCTGGCCCGGCAACTGATCAGCAGCGTCGAAAAGGCCAGGCCGCACGACAGCAACCGCGAGTTCATCCAGGAGCAGGCCAACAGCCTGCCGCCCAAAATCAAGGCTGCCCAGGAGGAGATCCAGAAACTGGAGGCAGACCTGGCCCAGGCTTTCAGCGCCCGGCAGATCCAGGAGATCCAGAACCAGATCGCCATCCTGCAAAACCAGGTCAACACCTGGCAGGCCACCTATGCCCAATACCAGTTGCTGTTAGGCGATCAGGGGATCAACACCCTCACGGTCATCGAAGAAGCCAGCCTGCCCACGGTGCCTGTCGGCCCGCAATGGAAAAAACAGGTGCTGCTGGCCGCTGCGGTGGGGCTGGTCCTGGCCACAGGTGCGGCCTTTCTCCTGGAATATCTGGATGACACGGTCAAATCGCCCGACGATGCGACCCGGACGATGGGGCTGACCACGGTGGGGGCCATCAGCCGCATCGCCGGCGACAACCCCGCCGACAAACTGATCACCGTCCGCCACCCCAAGTCCCCCATCGCTGAAGCCTATCGGGCCATGCGCACCAACCTCCAGTTTTCGGCGCTGGACCGGCCCCTGAAGTCGCTGGTGGTCACCAGCCCCAATCCGGTGGAAGGCAAGAGCACCACCCTGGCCAATCTGGGGGTGGTCATGGCTCAGGCCGGGAAATCGGTGGTGCTGGTGGATTCAGACCTGCGCCGGCCGATGCTGCACAAGATCTTTCAACTTCAGAACAAGGAGGGGTTGACCAGCGTCCTGCTCCAGGATGAACCATCGTTGGATGGGCATCTGCAAGAGACCGGCATTGAAAACCTGCGCGTGCTGACCAGCGGCCCCCTGCCGCCCAACCCCTCGGAGTTGCTCGGCTCGCAAAAGATGCGCCAGCTCATCGAACAACTGAAAGACAGGGCCGACGTGGTCCTGTTCGACACACCGCCGGCCATCCCGGTGACCGATGCAACGGTGCTGGCTGCCCAGGCCGACGGCGTGCTGCTGGTGGCCGATGCCGGGCGGACGCGGCGGAACATGGCCCGCCAGGCGGTGGAAAACCTGCGGCAGGTGGGGGCTAACCTGCTGGGGGTGGCTCTGAACCGCCTCTCGCCGCGGAGTGCCGGCGGGTACTATTACTACTATTACTACTACTACTATTCCGAAGACAACAAAGGCCGCAAACGGCGGCGGCGGCGCTGGTACCAGCGCATCCCGCTGCTGGGGCGTCTGTTCTGGCGGCGATGAGCCTGTCTGAAAAGTCTGTTGAGCTAAAGACCGGCTCCCCCCTTTTGGGTGGGAGCCGGTCGCTTTTGGCTGGGGGACAGGGATTCGAACCCCGGTGCCGTGATCCAGAGTCACGTGTCCTGCCGCTAGACGATCCCCCATCGGCGGGGCTATTGTAGCATACAACCCGCCTCTTGACAAATTGGAAAGCCGGTGAGGCGTTCGAAGCAGAACATGGGCATGGGGCACCCCATTGCAGACCCGGCGGGAGCAGAGTGAATGGGGCGCTCCGTTCTTCTGCTTCGAAACCCCCGGTGAGGCGCCCGGCACTTCAGGAGTACCTGGCGCCTTTTTTATTGCTTCTGCTCGATTTTAGACCAGGTATCCTTCAACGAGACCGTCAGGTTAAAGACAGGCCGGCCAGGGGTGGAATCGGGGTCGGTGCAAAAGTAACCCTGGCGCAGGAACTGATACCGGCTGCCCGGCGTGGTTCCCGCCAGGCTGGGCTCCACCTTGCAGCCGGTCAGCACCTGCAACGAATCAGGGTTCAGGTAGGCTTTGAAACCACCTCCCTCTTCCACATCCCGCAGATCCGCTTTGGTAAAGAGACGATCATACAGCCGCACCTCGGCGTCCAGGGCGTGGGCGGCCGAAACCCAATGGAGCGTGCCTTGGACCTTGCGCCCGTCGGGCGTCGAACCTCCCCGCGATTCCGGGTCATAGGTGCACCGCAGCTCGACCAGATTCCCCTGCGCGTCCTGGACCGCCTCCACACAGCGGATGTAATAGGCATGTTTCAGCCGCACTTCACGGCCTGGAGCCAGACGGAACCACCTGGGAGGGGGGTCCTGGCGGAAATCTTCTTGCTCGATGTACAACACGCGGGAGAAGGGGAGCAGCCGCGTGCCCATGCTCTCATCTTCCGGGTTGTTGATCGCCTCCATCTCCTCAACCTGGCCCTCTGGGTAGTTGATCAGGACCACCCGCAGCGGCCGGAGCACAGCCATGACCCGTGGGGCCCGCCTGTTCAGATCCTCGCGGACACAATGTTCCAGCAGGGCAATGTCCACCAGGCTCTCATTTTTCGAGACGCCGATCCGGTCCAGGAAGGTGCGGATAGCTTCGGGCGTATAGCCCCGCCGCCGCATCCCGGCGATGGTCGGCATCCGTGGATCGTCCCAACCACGGACGTGTCCCTCCTCCACCAGTTGCAGCAGGTATCGCTTGCTCAAGACCGTGTAGCTCAGGTTGAGGCGCGCATATTCGATCTGCCGGGGGTGAAAGATGCCCAGTTGCTCGATGAACCAGTCGTACAGCGGGCGGTGCTCCTCATAGCCCAGGTCACACATCGAATGGGTGATCCCTTCGATCGAATCCGACTGACCGTGCGCCCAATCGTACATGGGATAGATGCACCATTTGTCGCCGGTGCGGTGATGGGCAGTGTGGAGGATGCGGTACATCACCGGGTCGCGCAGGTTCATGTTGCCCGATTGCATGTCAATCTTGGCCCGCAGGACACACTCCCCCTCGGCGAACTCGCCAGCCCGCATGCGGGCAAAGAGGTCCAGGTTCTCCTCGACCGACCGGTTGCGATACGGGCTTTCCCGGCCCGGCACGCCAAAGGCTCCCCGGTACTCCTTGATCTCCTCCGGGCTCAGGCTGTCCACATAGGCTTTGCCGGCCTTGATGAGCTGCACCGCCCATTCGTAGAGCTGCTCAAAATAGTCCGAGGCATAGTATTCCCGGTCGCCCCAATCGTAGCCCAGCCAGCGAATGTCCTCCTTTTGTGCTTCCACATACCTGGCTTCCTCTTTGAGCGGGTTGGTATCGTCGAAGCGCAGGTTGGTCACCCCTCCAAAGTCCTGGGCCACGCTGAACTGGATGTTGATCCCCTTGGCATGGCCGATGTGCAGGTAGCCGTTGGGTTCGGGTGGAAAACGGGTGCGAACATAGGTGTAGCGGCCGGTCCGCAGGTCTTCGCAGATGGCTGCGCGGATAAAGTCTTTGGCCGCAATCGCCTCAAGGTCGGTCATCGTTTCATCTCCATAGAGCCTGTCTGAAAACCACCAAGACACAAAGGACACCAGGGGCACTATGCGGTTTTTATTCGTTTCCTTCGTGTTCCTTTGTGGCCTTTGTGTCTTTGTGGTAAGCTTTTCAGACTGGTAGTGCCTATCCGAAAAAACCTCTCGCTCCCGCCAGACCACTCTGTGCTTCCCGCGACCTGGCGGGTCCATTCTCAGCAGTGCCCGTCACGCCACCAGGGCCGCCAGCTTCTCAACCGCCCGATCCAGGCGGGCCACAGTCCGCGCCTGGCCCAGCACAGCCAGCGTCTCGAACAGAGGGGGGGCCACCGTCTTGCCGGTGACCGCCACGCGGAGGATGCCCAGCAGGGGCCCACTTTTCAGCCCCAACTCATCGGCCAGGGCGCGCAACGGCGGTTCGATCGTCTCCGCCCGAAAGTCAGGCACAGAGGCCAGCACCTCCCGTGCTCGTCGCAGGGCAGCCAGCGACCCGGCAGCCGTCATCTTGGGGCCGATGAGCGCCGCCGGCTCATAGTCGAGCTGCTCCTTGAAGAAAAAGTCGGTCCATTCCACCACATCAGCCAGCTTCTTGAGCCGCTCGCGGACCAGCGGCACGATGGGCCGCACCTGGTTGGCCGCAACAGGAAACCCCGCCTCGACCAGGAAGGGCACCAGCCGCTCCGCCAGGTCATCGGCGTCAAGCTGACGGATATAGTAGCCGTTGATCCACTCCAGCCGTTCGTAAGAAAAGCGGGCCGGCGAGCTATTGACCCCCGACAGGTCAAAATAGCGGATCAGCTCTTCGCGGCTAAAGATCTCGGTTTTATCGTCATAGCTCCAGCCGACGCGGGCCAGGTAGTTGACCATCGCCTCCGGCAGGTACCCCTGACGGCGAAAATCGCGCACCTCCACGCCACCGTGGCGCTTGCTCAGCTTGCCCTGCCCGCTGGGAGCCAGAATGAGCGGCAGATGGGCGTACACCGGCACCTCCCAGCCAAAGGCATGGTAGAGCAGCACATGTTTGGGCACCGACGAGAGCCATTCGTCACCCCGCATGATATGGCTGATGGCCATCAGATGGTCATCCACCACGTTGGCCAGGTGATAGGTGGGGTACCCATCGCTCTTGAGCAACACCAGGTCGTTCAGGGCGCTGTTGTCTACGGTGATGTCGCCATATAGCACGTCATGGAATGTCGTCTGCCCCTCCAACGGCACCGCCAGCCGGATGACCGGGATGATGCCCTGGGCCTCATACTCAGCCCGCTGCCTGGCGGTCAGGGTACGGCAGTGGCGGTCATAGCCGATGTCATCTTTGGCCTCGCGCTGCTCGCGGCGCAGGGCAGCCAGCCGCTCCGGCGGGCAGTAGCAACGGTAGGCATGGCCCTGGGCGACCAGCCAGTGGGCATAATGGCGGTAGATCTCCAGCCGTTCCGACTGAAAGTAAGGGCCATAGTCGCCCCCCACCTCCGGGCCTTCGTCCCAATCCAGGCCCAGCCAGCGCAGGCTGGCCAGCATGTCGGGCACAGCCTCCGGATGGTAGCGGCTGCGGTCGGTATCTTCGACGCGCACAATAAACCTGCCGCCATGGTGACGGGCAAAGAGCCAGTTAAACAGCGCTGTCCGCGCCGAGCCGATATGAAAATAGCCGGTCGGGCTGGGCGCGATGCGAACGCGCACCGATTTCTCGGTCACCAGGCCTCTCCTCCAGGCAGATGATAGTCCAGACCTGGAAGGCCGTGGCGACCTTCCAGGTCTGGACCCAAGTATACCACAATTTCACCAGAGTGCAACCGCCGGCGTATTTGTTTCCCGCGCCTCAGATGCACCGCAGAGATGCGGAGAACGCCGGGGAGACAGGGGAGGTCAGGCTGGAGTCGAGGCTTCAGCCGGCCTTTTCCGCCTGAAAGCTCGACAGTAGCCTCCAAGGGCTAGGGAGGGGCCAACTGCGCGACAAGTTCATCGGGAGTCAGATACGGTAAGGTGCGTGAGATAGCCCGAAAGTGCTCATCATAAGCGATAATAGCCACGCACCCGGCAATGTGGGCCGCAATAGCGTGAGGAATATCGGTCGCATCCTGCAGACTGGAGAACTGCCTGGCCCTGATGACTTTGTCCTCCCGACGGGGGATCGGAACGTATAGTATGGAATGCGACAGGATTTGCAACAAGGCCTCTCTTGCCAGACTGCTCCCCGCTTCCCAATCAGGTTCGGTGTTGCTGATAGCGATGATCAGCAGCTCGTGCAGGGCGTAAAAGGAAGTGATGGCTTTGATCTGTCCTGTGTCAATCAGGTCGAACAGCCTGGATACAACTCGATACCGCTCTGGTTCCAGATTGCGAGTCAAGGTAAAGGCCAGAAGTACAGAGGTGTCCAGGTAGTACACAGCTCAGGCCATTTCATGGACGGGCAGATTGGCCATCTGCTCCAGGGTCTGGGGAGGCATGAGAAGAACGTTCAGGAGTTCCCTGGACAGGAGCAGAGCCAGTGGCGTCAGGGCATCGGACAGAATGCGATCGGCACTCTCTCTCCGCCCTTCATGAAGGATCTGGTCAAAAGTCTTGCCTTTTACATACTCTGCAAAATCTTTCGATTCCATGTCCTCAACCATCCCCGGACCTGCATGGCGACCTTCCAGGTCTGGACCCAAGTATACCACAATTTCATCAGAGTGCAACCGCCGGCTCCGGCGGCTCCAGCCGTGCCTCTACCGCCCGCCGGTCGGCACCGACAACTACAATCCGTGCTGCAAAGCCCAGGGATGACCAGAAGCCGGCTGCCTCCTCATTGCCCACCACGTAGCGCAATGACAGGTCCTCCACCCCCTGCCCGGCGAAAAAACGGCACAACCCGGCCACCAGCCGCGAGGCGACCCCCATCCGCCGATGCTCGGCCCGGACAAAGAGCTGATCCACCTGCCCGACGCGGGCCGGGGCGTAGCGGCTGTTGGTCACCACCCGACCAAAGGCGACGCCGATCACCCCATCGGTGTCATGCTCGGCCACCAGGGCACAGGTGTCGTCGGCCCGCAGGCGGTTGGCGATCTGGCTGCGGAGCTGCGCCCGGCCCTCGCCCGTCATCCGCCACAGATCGGGGTTGGCCGCCTCCAGGTGGTCTTGCAGGGCCTGCAACAGTTCAACCAGGCGGTCCAGGTCGGCAGGCCGGGCAGGCCGGATGGTGTACATCAGTCAAATTCCAGCTTCTTGTGGCGCATGGCCACACTTTCCACCAGACCCATGCCCAGCATCAGGGTCAGGAAGGAGCTGCCGCCATAGCTGACAAAGGGCAGGGGGATGCCGGTGACCGGCATCAACCCCAGGTTCATGCCGATATTGATCACGCTCTGGAAGAGGATCACAGCCGCCACCCCGGCGGTGATCAGCCGGCCAAAGGTATCGCGTGACCTTTCGGCCACCCGCAGGGTGCGCCACAGGATGAAGAACAGCAGGCCGATCATCACCACCGCCCCCAGGAACCCCAACTCCTCGGCGGTGACGGCAAAGATAAAATCGGTGTGCCGCACCCGCAGGAAATGAAGCTGACTCTGTGTGCCGTGGGTCAGCCCCTTCCCTGTCCAGCCACCGGAGCCGACGCTGACCAGGGCCTGGTGAACATTAAAATAGGAATCGGGGTCGGCGGCGGGGTTGATAAAGAGCAGCAGACGCTGCCGCATATAGTCTTCCAGCCTGAACCAGATGAACGGCAGGGCCGCGATCCCGCTCATGGCCAGGGCCAACAGGTGCCAGATGCGCGTGCCGGCCGTCCACAGCATGGCCACCAGAATGGCGAGAAAGGTCAGGGCCGTGCCCAGGTCAGGTTGCAGGTAGATCAGCAGGGTCGGGACGGCGACGATGCCCACCGCGCTCACCACCGTGCTCAACTGCCCCAGGCGCTCTTCGCGGTCGGCCAGAAACCTGGCCAGAATGACGACGATCAAGATTTTGGCCACTTCCGAAGGTTGCACCGCTCCGGCCCCCAGCCAGCTCTGCGCTCCACCCGACACCTGCCCCACCACAAAGACCAGGCCCAGCATCCCCAGCACCAGCACATAGAGCGGATTGCGCAGCAGATCGCTGAAGCGCAGAGTCAGGCAATCCAGGAGATAGGCGACCGCCAGGGCCCCCAGCCGCCCATACACGCCCGGAATGGCCAGGCGAGCGGCCAGGAAGGCCCCGGCTGCCGCCCCGCCGGCCACAAGCAATGCCATCAGCAGCCGGGTCAGGGGGAGATCGATCCGTTCGATCCACCGCCGATCGGCCACAAAGGCGGCAAGGATGCAGATCACCCCCGCTGCCATCGCCATCAGGTCGGACCCGGCCAGGGCAAAGGGAGAGGCGATCCCCACGGCTCGAAGCTGCTCCATCCGCCAGGAGATGACCAGCGCCACGCTGACTCCGCTCAACAGCAATGGCGTGAGGAAGGCGAACGGGTGCTGGACGATCTCCAGCAGGCGGTAATCCACTGAGGCTATGACGAGGAGCAACCCCATGCCGACGGCCAGGTAGAGGGCCTGGCGCTGCACCGGATTCCCGATCCCGGCGGTGTTGATGGTCGCGCTGTAGATCATGACCACGCCATAGGCGGACAGGGCCAGCAACGCGACCAGAAGTGGGTAGTCAAAATTGCGCCAGGAGCGTCTAGCCATCGCCTCCTGCTCCGGCCTGGGCTGCTTTGGCCTTGGGCAGCGGCCGGCGCACCGGCCCCACCACCGGAATGTCGGCCGTCAGACGGCTTTGTCGCTTGCTCTGGATGAAGGTCACCTCCACGCCGTCGGCATCAATTTCGACATACCGCGAAATGACGGTGATCAGCTCATCTTTCATCTGGTCCAACATGCCGGGCGAGATCTTGATGCGGTCATGGACCAGCACCAGTTGCAGCCGCTCTTTGGCGATCTGGCGGCTGGTCGGCTCCCGTTGGCCAAACATACGGTTTAGAAATCCCATGATGCCTCCCCACTGGCTGATGGTTGATGGCCGTTAACCGCGGATGAAGCGCGACAGGCGGTCCAACATGCTGGCCTGGCCTTTCAGCGGCATGAAGGGGATCTCCTGCCCCATCAGCCGCCCGGCAATATTGCGAAAGGCCTGACCGGAAATAGACCGGCCATCCAATGCCACCGGCGTACCCCGGTTGGTGGAAATGATGATCTCTTTATCCTCCGGGATGATGCCCAGCAGGTCTATGGCCAGAATTTCGACCACATCCTCTGTGCTAAGCATCTGTCCCCGGCGGACCATGTCGGGATTGACCCGGTTGATGATCAGGGTTGGCGGCCCCTTCTCTTCGGCCTCGACCAGGCCCACAATCCGGTCGGCATCGCGCACCGCCGAGACTTCAGGGGTGGTGACGATCACCACCCGATCGGCGGGTGCCACCGCATTGCGATAGCCCTGCTCGATGCCGGCCGGCGAATCCACCAGGATAAAATCAAAATCGGGGCGGAGTTGATTGCACAGTTCGACCATCTGCTCCGGGTTGACAGCCGTCTTGTCGCGGGTCTGGGCCGCCGGCAACAGATAGAGTTCCGACAGGCGCTTGTCGCGGATGAGGGCCTGGCGCAGGCGGCAGTGGCCCTCTACGGCGTCTACCAGGTCGTAGACAATGCGGTTCTCCAGGCCCATGACCACATCCAGATTGCGCAGCCCGATGTCGGCATCCACCGTGACCACCCGCTGGCCCATGATCGCCAAGGCCACCCCCAGATTGGCCGTGGTGGTTGTCTTGCCCACCCCTCCTTTACCCGACGTGATGGTGATGACCGTTGCGCCCATACTCCACCCCTCTATCTTCTATCCCAACGTTCCACAACAATGCGCCCGTTCTGCACACTGGCAATTTCGGGCACCTTGGGCGGCCGGCCCCGTTCCGGCGGACGGGCGATATGCGTGCCGATGCGGATCTGGCTGGGGGCCAGTTGGAGGGCACAGACCACGGCCCGCTCATCCCCCATCGCCCCGGCATGGACGGTGCCGCGCAGCCGACCCCACACGATGATATCTCCGCCGGCCACCACCTCCGCCCCCGGGTTCAGGTCGCCGATCAGGGTCACGTGACCGGCGTGGTGCACCGCCTGCCCCGAACGCAGCGTGCGCCGCACCACAATCCCGCTCATCTCCTCCAGCGCCGGTTGTGCGGTTGGGGCAGGAACCGGCGGCCCTGCCGGGCGCAGGCCGGTCTCCAGGCCCATCTCCTGGGCCGCAACCAGCGTCGCCGGGTGGTCGCCCACGACGGCCCACAGGGTCATGCCCAGCCGCCTCAGAATGGCGCCGATCCCCTGCATCTGCTCGACCGACAGAGGACGAGCCCCGACCTGCAGGGCCACCCGCCCTCCCAGGAAGAAGGAAGCCCGGGCAGCCAGCCGGCTTTCCATCTCCTCCAGCACGGCTTGCAACGGCCCCTCTCCCAGCGCGATCACCAGCCCATCGCCGGTGCCTTTGATCGTCACCCTCTCTGCCATCTTTACAGCCCTACGGAGCAGCCACCTCGACAGCCATGTAGCCGAAATAGCCCAACGCCCGTTCGAAATCGGCGGTGGAATAGAAATCCTCCTGGCCGTCATACGGGTCGTTGGCCCAGACCCCCTCTGCATTGTAACCGGTCACGACGACGGTATGCTGGTAAGCCACCAAGGTCACCGGCCTCCCCTCGATGGTCGTCTCCACCGGCGTGGCAGGCAGGCAGTTGTAGGTGATCCAGGCGATGACCGGGTTGCCCCTGGCGATGGCCGCCTTGATCCCCTCCATCCCCCCTGTCACCGGCCAGGCGCGCAGCCCCCGCGCGTTCAGGACGGCCATGATCGGGCCGGCGTAGACGCCATAATCCTCCAGGCTGCCGGTCGGCCCATCCACGTTGCCCCGAAAGCCCAGATGGGGGTTGTCGTTGCGCGGCAGGGCGGCCAGCACGTCGGCCTCGCTCAGGTCCACGCCATGATACTGAGCGGCCATCGAAGCGGCGGACGACTCACAACTCAGGTTGTGGCTCTGGCGTTGGCGGGCGACGCTCAGGTGGACCTCTGCCGGCAGCTCTCCCTGGGCCGACTGAAGGGCCTCCATGCGCGCCGCCAGATCGGCCAGGGCGGTCTGGAAGCCGTCCACTCTGGCCTGGATCTCCTCCAGCGAGGCCCGCACCGCAGCCAGCTCCTGGGAATCGTCGGCAGTTTGCAACGCAGCCTGCAAGGCCGCGATCTGCCGGGCCGGGTCATCGGCCTCCAGGGCGGTCAGGCGCTGCCCCATCGCTGTGGCGGTGCTCTGCAGGGCAGCCAGTTGCGCCCCGGTCACCTGGCGCTCGGCCTGCAACCTCTCCACCTCGGCCCGCAGGGCGGCGATCTGCTCCGCTTCTCGCCAGGCCAGCAAACCCAGGCCCCCGGCCATCAAGACAGCTCCGATCAGGATGGTGAGGGCCAGGCGGATGGCCGCCGGCGGCGAGCGGCGATACAGAGGCTGTGGTTTCATGGTGACCTGGACCCAAAGTAATAGTTCAAGATGTCGTTGGCAATCGGCACGGCTGCAGCCGACCCCTCGCCGCCGCCAAAGACAAAGACCACCAGCGCGATCTGCGGGTTTTCATAGGGGGCAAAGGCCAGGAACCAGGCATGGGTCGGCAGGTGGCCCTTGTTGTCCCGGTCAGGCAGGCCATCCTGATTCCGGTCAATGAAAAACTCGGCGGTGCCGGTCTTGCCGGCCACGGCCACCCCTGGCACATTGATGGCCCAGGCGGTGGCTCCCGGACCGGCCACGGCCGCGCGCATCCCCTGGCGGACAATGCTCAGATTCTCGGCCGAAACCGGCAGGCGGCGGATCACGTCGGGGACAAACGCCCGCACCACCCGGCCCTCGCCATCGGTGATCTCGTGAACGAGCTGGGGGCGGTACAGCGTCCCGCCGTTGGCGACGGCTGCGGCCGCGTTCAGCATCTGTAACGGCGTGGCCAGCACATAGCCCTGGCCGATAGCCATGTTGTAGGTGTCGCCGGTCGTCCATGACTCGCTATAGTTCACGCGCTTCCACTTGACGGTAGGCACCAGGCCCGGCACCTCACCCGGCAGGTCAATCCCGGTGCGCGCCCCCAGGCCGAACAGCTCGGCATAGTACCCTATCCGTTCTTCCCCCAGGCCCGCGAAGTGGTCGCGGTAGCCGCCGCCCACCTGGTAGAAAAAGATGTCGCACGACTGCCCCAGCGCCGAGATCACGTTGAGACTGCCGTGGCTGCCATGATAGTCATGGTAGATCCAGCAATAAAACGGCTGGGCCAGGCTGGGGTCTTCCGGGTAAAAACGGTTAGGCAGCCACAGGATGCCGCCGCAATGGAGCCGCGTCTCGGGGGTAATCACCTTCTCTTCCAGGCCGGCCGAGGCCACGATGATCTTGAAGGTAGAGCCGGGCGGGAACTGGCCGGAGATGGCCTGATTGAGCAGCGGCCGGTTCGGATCTTGTTGCAGCTCCTGGAATTTTTTGACCGACAGACCCCCGATCAGCTCATTGTTGTCGTAGCCGGGCAGTGAGACCATGCCCAAAATCTCACCCGTTTGGGGGTTCATGGCCACGGCCACTCCCTGTTTCTTGTACAGGGTGCGCAGGTGGCGGCCGAGGATCTCAGCCATGGCCTGCTGCAAGTCCAGGTCAATGGTCAGGTGCAGGTTGTAGCCGGGGACGGCCGGTTGAGGCTCGCCGACGGTGCGCACTTCGCGGCCGGCCACATCCACCTCAATCAGCTTCTGTCCATCCTGGCCGCGCAGCTCCTCCTCGAAGGTATATTCCACACCGCTCAGCCCCACCTGGTGCCGGTTGGGATCGTACCCCCGGGCCTGGTACTCCTGGGCCTGCTCCTGCGGAATCGGGCCGACATAGCCGAGGATGTGAGACAGGAGCGGGCTGTAGAGATAGTGCCGCACCGGCTCGGCCTGGACCAGCACCCCCGGCCAATCGAGATGCTCCTCCTCCAGGGACAGGGCAATTTCGCGGGGGATGCCGGCCTTCAGGCGGGCCGGACGATAGGGGGCCAGCTCCGCTTCGCTCAAGATGTCCAGAACGCCGGGCTGGGGCCCGGCGACCCGCTCCATCGCTGCCTGCGCCGGAGTTTTCACCTGGCCGTTCGTCACCGGCATGTCGAGCAGATTGGCCAGCCTGATGAGCATCGCCCGCCGTTCGGTCGGGTCGTCGGGCAGGTAGGCGGGGATGATCGAGACGCTAAGCTGCGGCTGATTGCGGACCAACAGGTAGCCTCGCCGGTCATAGATCACCCCCCGGGGTGCAGGATCGGCCTCCAGGCGGAAGCGGTTGACATCGGCGGCCTGTTGGTAGTATTCGCCCCGGCCGATCTGCAGACGCCATAGCTGACCGACCAGCACCAGGAAGGCGATGGCGACCAGGGCTCGATACACCTTCATTCGCATCCGGCTGCCGGCGGAGTGCGAAGCGGCTGACTCACCACTCCATCTCTTCATGGCTCAGGCGAAGATGCAACCAACGCATCCCGATCAAGACCGGGGGCGTGAGCAGCGCGTTCAGAACCGCCGAAGGCAAGATCGTTCGGAACAGGCTGCCCAGCCAGACAACCGCTCCACCTGCAACCTGCACGACGAGCAAAAAGATCAGGTCGTAGAGAACCGTTGCCAGAAAGGTGGCCAGCAAGGGCAGGGCCAGGTGGGCCCGAAAGGCCGCTGCTTTCCCCAAACCCCACACAAAACCGACCGCGATCAGCCCCAGGGTGGCCGCCCCAAATGGCGCTGCCGAAAACAGGTCCACCGCGACGCCGGCGATGAACCCCCAGACCACCCCCTCCCCGGAGCCCCGCAACAGGCTCCAACTGACCACCACCAGCACCGGCAGGTCGGGGAACACCCCTCGGACAGCCAGATGGGGCATCAGGGTGGCCTGGATCAGGGCTACGATCCCCAGCAGCGGCACGACCAGGTAGAGAGACATCCTGCACGATTGACCCTGAGTAGCGATCAGGTCTGAGAGCCTGTCTGAAAAGTCTACCACAAAGGCGCACAGGACAAAGAAATGAGAGGAAATTGACACAAATTCTTTGTGTCCTTCGTGTCCTTGGTGGTTTTCAGACTGGCTCTGAGTGATCGGTTATTGGTTCTCGATAGGCTGAAAATCGGTCACGATCAGGACCATTTCCAGCCGATCAAAGTCCACCGTGGGCCAGATGGTGGCACTCTGGTATAGCTCATAGTCGTTGCGCTGCACCTCTGTAATCTGTCCGATCAGAATCTGGCGGGGGAAATTTCCCCCCAGGCCAGAGGTAAAGACCGTATCCCCGACGCTGACGGTATCCCCCTGCGGGATGTTGCGCATCACCAGAGAGCCGTCGGCCTGACCCTGAACCAGCCCACTGGCCCGCGTGCTCTGGGTCAGGGCATTGACCGTGCTGCTCACGTCGGTGATCAGCAGCACCCTGGACCAGTGATCGCCGACTTCGATGATCCGCCCCACCAACCCCCGCCCGGTGACCACCGGCATATTGCGGGCGATGCCTGCTTCCCGTCCCACGTCGAGGGTGATATAGCGCTGCAGGTTGCTGGGGTCCCGGCCGATAACCCGGCCCACCACATGGGCTCCCTGGAGGTCAAAGGAGGGACGGGTCTGGGCAAAGTTCAGCAGATCGCCGCACAGGCTGGCTTCGGTTTCGACCTCCTTCAGACGGATATTTTCCAGCAAAAGCCGGGCGTTCTCGGCTTCCAACGCCTGGTTGCGCTGACGCAGATCGCGCAGGTCGTGGATCGTCTGCCTGAGCTGTTGGAACCGGGCGACGACCCGGCTGGCCCCCTCCTGCACCGGCACAGTCACCCGAATCAGCAGCCCTTCGACCGGCAGGAGCAGGCCGGTGCGGTGCAGCACAAAGCCGATCACCGCGAGCAGGATCAGGACAACAGGCAGATATCGTTCCAGGCGCTGGCGGCTCATCGCTCAGGTCCAACCCGGTTCGGCGTCCCCGGCTCCCGGTTTGCCGCCGAACAGTTTACGCTTCACCTGTGCCGCGAAGTGCAGCGGAGAGGTGTCAGGTGAAGCGCATGTCTTCAAGTTGCCACTCCCAGCACCAACACAGGTATATCTATATCCGGCGACTCCGCGATGTTCCAAATCCCAGACAAACTGCTCGAAATATGAGATCCCTGTTGACATCTCTTCCGCAAAAAGTTTGATCGGCACGATCTCAATTCCCACATCTATCACTCCCAACTTGTGAAAGATGGTCATCTTGGCACAGACGTTGTAGACCATAAAAGCATACTTGCCAAATTGAACTTCCACCCCCACACGGTTTTTGAGGAAATCCATCTCGCGGAAAGCCCCTTTTGGTGAACTATTTGGGACAAAGCCGCGTACATAGTAGTAGGTTGGATAATCGCATCGCACCTTGTATTTTTCCCACCCGCGTCGTTCGAACTCTCGTAAAAGCCCTGTTCAATGCTCGTGGACTGTACAGGGTTCTACCAGGCATTGTCTTTTCTCGGCTGGTTTTGGTTCTACATTGTGTGCTGTCAACAGCCGCGATAACCTGTTCTACTTCTCCAAGTTCGGCTGGATATTGAGAGCGGATAACGTCTTCACCGTTGTTGAAAGAGTAGATTCCAGCGATGATCATTTGTATTCACTTTGCTCTTCCAAAAGCCGTGCCTGAGAAGTCTCGCGCCACTCTTCAGGAATTTGAGACACTTTTTCTTTGCCTGTGGGTTGGTAGACCGGTTTTCCTATGGGGCGATAACGAAGCGTGCCATTGAAATAATCTAAAAGACGTTGGCAGGCTATCTCTACATACTCTGATTCTTTCTCGCACCCCATTGCTCGTCTGTTATGCATCACAGCCGCAATCAGGGCCGAACCCACACCCATATAGGGATCAAAAACCCAGTCATTTTCATTTGTGAGGGCAAGCACGCAACGCTCGACTAGCTCGATAGGGAATTGGCACGGGTGAATTGTCTTTTCAGGATGATTGGATTTTACATTAGGAATATCCCACACCAACTCTTCCCAATCTTGAACCACGATTTCCCATACATCAGAGGGATTTTTCCCTAAAGGGTTGCCTGAAGGCTTTCCTTTATGCGGCCCCTTGAAGTGACGTTTGCCAGGGTACTTTGCCGGTACACGAACTGAATCAAGATTGAAGATGTAGCGGTCAGATTTTGTAAACCAGAGGATCGTTTCATAACGACCTGAAAATCGTCTCGAGGCGTGTAATCCATGCCCAAATTTCCAGATAATCCGATTGCGCAACTTCATCCTGAGTTCTTTGAAAATTGGATAATAGAGAATATCGAGAGGATAAACTTCTCCATCTTCAACAAAGTTGCCTACCTGCCAACAAATGCTGCCATCTTCTCGTAGAATCCGATGGAGTTGAGCAATAATCTGAGCCTGTGTTTGCAAATATTGTTCAATTGAGACATGATTCTCATACTCTTTACCTAAGTTATAAGGTGGAGAAGTCACAATGAGGGCGACCGAATTATCCGGGACCTGGGCAAGGAAATCAATAACATCTCCGGAAAAGACAACGATCTCAGCCTCTGGTCTGAAGCTCTTTTCAATAGGCTTTATAGAACGAAACAAGGGCAATGCACCCATACCCCTACTTGCTATTCCAAATGCAAAGTCCTGTCATGAATTGGGGTTGCACATGGCGTCACTCCACTTACATGGAACGTATCAGGCAGGCTAACGCCCTAACTGTAGGGCAACTGCTCGCAGTTGCCCTGCTAGTGGGCAGTGCTGCCCCGTTGCAGGCTGGTCAACACCTTGTGCAGGCGGTCCAGGTCTTCCAGCACTTTGCCCGCCCCACGGGCCACGCAGGTCATGGCATCATCGGCCACATAGACCCGCATCTTGGTTTCCTCCGAGAGTCGTTCGTCCAGGCCCTGCAACAAAGCGCCGCCGCCGGCCAGGACAATCCCCTGTTCCATCAGGTCGGCCACCAGTTCGGGAGGGGTGTCGTCCAGGGCATCGCGCACCGTGTCCACGATAATATTGACCGAGTTGGCCAGGGCCTCGCGGATCTCGACGCTGCTGACTTCGATGGACTCGGGCAGGCCGCTGATCAGATTCCGCCCCTTGAGGGTCATCGTCTGCTCCTGGGGCAGGGGATAGGCCGAGCCGATGGTGATCTTGACCCGCTCGGCCATCCGCTCGCCGATGAGCAGGTTGTATTTCTGCCGGGCATACTGGATAATGTCCTCGTCCATCTCATCGCCGGCCACGCGGATGCTGCGGCTGACGACGATGCCGCCCAGGGCAATGACCGCCACCTCGGTCGTCCCCCCGCCAATGTCCACGATCATACTGCCCAGCGACTCGGTGATGGGCAACCCGGCGCCGATGGCGGCAGCCATCGGTTCCTCGATCAGATAGGCTTCGCGTGCCCCGGCCGACAGGGCTGCGTCGTGGACGGCCCGTTTTTCGACCTCGGTCACGCCGGAGGGGATGCCGACCACCACGCGGGGCCGGGGTACCGGCAGCAGCGCCTGGTCATGGACCTTCTTGATAAAATAGTGCAGCATCCGCTCGGTGACATCAAAATCGCTGATCACCCCGTCGCGCAGGGGGCGGATGGCCACGATGCTGGCCGGGGTGCGCCCCACCATCTCTTTGGCATCCAGGCCGATGGCCAGCACCTTCTTGCTCTTTTTGTCAATGGCGACCACCGAGGGCTCGTTGATGACAATCCCCTTGCCCCGCACATTGACCAGAGTGGTGGCGGTGCCCAGGTCAATGCCGATGTCCAGCGAAAAGAGCCCCAGGATAAAGTTTAACGGACTAAACACAGAACAACCCTCTCCCGTAAGCTACCGCCGGGGCTACAGCCAGGCCGGCGGCGTATAAATTTCATTATATCACAAACGGGCCGAATGACAAGCCCAACAGGACACGGATGATCGAACAGGACTCATTATACCTGAAAAGTCAGCAGGCGGCAAACAGGGGTGAAATCGTGGGGACAACCCAGGTTGTGTCTTTGCGTTCCTGTCCAAATTGGGCTACAATACGCTTTGGTGCGAGGGAGGGCCAGCCGTTCTACCCCGATCCCTCTGGTATCTGACCCCAAAACAGGCGACACATCAGGGAGGAATTCATGAAGACGAGAGATTACAGCCGGCTGCTGGCAACCCTGGAGGAGGCTTATGCTCGCCACGCACCCCGGTCTGGCGCATTGCAGCAGGAGGCGCTCAGGTTCATGGTGGATGGTGGCAGCCATACTCTGCGTCTCATCCGGCCGTTCCCGCCCCGGATCGTTTCCGCTCAGGGGGCCTGGCTCCAGGACGAGGATGGACACCGGCTTCTGGATTTCTGGCAAGGACACCTGGCCAACATCCTGGGGCACAATCCGCCGCTCATCACCTCGGTGCTGGCCAACGCCCTGGCAGGGGGGTTCGGCCTGCAAACCGGCTTTGCCGACCGTTTGCAGGTCGAGGTGGCGGAGATCCTCTGCCGCCAGACCGGCGCCGAGCGGGTGCGCTTTACCACCAGCGGCACCCTGGCGACGATGTATTCGATCATGCTGGCCCGGGCGTTCACCGGCCGCACCTGGGTGCTCAAGGTGGGTGGCGGCTGGCATGGGGCCCAACCCTGGGCACTCAAAGGGATCGAGTTCCACCGCAACGACGGCCAGGGCTTTCAGCAGGTCGAAAGCGCCGGCGTCCCCCTGGCCGTCACCGATAAGGTGATCGTGACCAGCTTCAACGATCCGGAGCAGTTGCGAGACCACTTTCGCCAGTATGGTGATCGGCTGGCCTGTTTCATTCTGGAGCCGTTCCTGGGGGTCGGTGGCTTTGTGCCGGCCAGCCGCGAATACCTGCACACCGCCCGCGAGCTGACGCAGCAATATGGCGTGGTCCTGATCCTCGACGAGGTGATCGCCGGCTTCCGTTTCCGCGCCGGCAACGCCGGGGCGCTATACGGCGTGCAACCCGACCTGGCCACCTTTGGCAAGGTCATCGGCGGCGGGATGCCGGTGGCGGCCGTGGCCGGACGGGCGGAGATCATGAACCTGGTTGGCCGCAGCGGGGGCACCCCGGTCAAATTCTCCGGGGGAACCTACTCGGCTCACCCGGCTTCGATGCTGGCCGCCAAAACGATCCTGAATTATCTGGTGGCTCACGAGGCAGAGGTCTATCCCCGCCTGGCCGACCTGGGCGAGAAGGCCCGCCAGACCCTGGTGTCAGCCTTTGCCGAAGAGGGCATCTATGTCCACTGCTCCGGCCATGACAGCCAGGTGCTGCCCGGCAGTTCCATGTTCATGCTCCACTTTCCCTTTGATGAAAAGATCCCTCTTCGCCAGCCTGAAGACTGGTTCGATCCGACCCGGTGCGACATCGCCCTGAGCCATCGGGTGTTGGAGCTGGCCTTGCTGCTGGAAGGGGTGTTCATGCTCCACAGCCATGGCGGCCTGTCCACGGCCCACACCGAGGAGGATCTCGCCTTCCTGGGCGAAGCCTGCCGCCGGGCAGCGCGACGCATCAAGCCGTACCTGTAGTCAAAGGCCCGACAGGGCAGAATTATTCATCACGGAGGAACAATCTATGTCACAGAAAATTCGAGTCATTCAATACGGGCTTGGTCCCATCGGCAGCGCCGTGGCACGGCACGTCACCGAGCGAGCGGGGTTGGAGCTGGTCGGTGGAGTAGATGTGGACCCGGCCAAAGTTGGCCGGGATGTGGGCCAGGTCATCGGCCTGGGTCGCCCTCTGGGCTTTCCGGTGGTCGAAACGCTGGCTCAGGCCCTGGCGCGGACGGAGGCCGAGGCCGTCATCCACACCACCAGTTCCTACTTTGACCTGTTCAAGGCCCAGATCATCGAGATCCTGGAAGCCGGGTTGGATGTCGTTTCGACGGCGGAGGAGCTGTCGTTCCCCTGGCTGGCCCATCCTCAGGAGGCGGCTGAGATTGACACCGTCGCCCGGCGTGTCGGCAAGAGTGTGCTGGGCACCGGCGTCAATCCGGGCTTTATCATGGACACCCTCCCCCTCTTTCTGACAGGCATCTGCCAGCGGGTGGACCGCGTGGAGGTGACGCGGGTGATCAACGCTTCAACCCGGCGCGGGCCGTTCCAGGCCAAGATCGGTTCGGGCCTGACGGTGCAGGAGTTCCAGGCCAGGATGGCCACCGGGCGCATGGGCCATGTCGGGCTGCCGGAATCGGTGGGCATGGTCTTTCACACCCTGGGGAGGAGGTTGACCCACTATGAATCATCCGTGGAGCCGGTGGTAGCCGACCGGCTGGTGCAGACCGACTATTTTACGGTGCAGCCGGGCCAGGTGATGGGCCTCAAGCAGGTGGCGCGGGGTTACAGTGAGGAAGGGGAGTTTATGACCCTGACCTTCCTGGCTGCCCTGGAAGCGGGGGAGGATGGCGACACGGTCCGGATCACAGGCAGGCCGGACCTGGAGGTCAAACTCAAGGGCACCAACGGCGACCTGGCCACGGTGGCCATCGCCGTCAACGCCGTGCGCCGCGTGGTGGAGGCTGCGCCGGGGTTGGTGACGATGCGTGACCTGCCGATTGTCACCCTCTGGTAGCGGCCAACCGTCACCCTCCCGCAGGCTTAGAAATCGGTTTATCAGCCTGCGGGAGGGTCTGGTCCGATTATTCCGGGGGCGATCTTTTACCCCCCCAGATATGCCTTCTTCACTTCCGGGTTCTCCAGCAGCTCCGCCGAACTGCCGGCCAGCACCAGATTGCCGCTTTCCAGCACATAGCCCCGCTGGGCGAATTTGAGCGCCATGCGGGCGTTTTGCTCCACCAGCAGGATGGTCGTGCCCTCCCGATTGATCTCCTTCAGGGCGTCAAAGACACTCTTCATCAGCAGCGGGGCCAGGCCCATAGAGGGTTCGTCCAGAAGCATCATCTTGCGGGCACTCATCAGCGCCCGGCCCACGGCCAACATCTGCTGCTCGCCGCCGCTCAGGGTGCCGGCCTTCTGTCCGATCCGCTCTTTGAGCCGGGGAAAGATGGCAAACACTCGGTCCAGATCCCGCTCGATCCCTGGCCCATCCCGGCGGGCAAAGCAGGCCAGCCTGAGATTTTCCATGACCGTCAGGTTGGCGAACAGGCGGCGGCCCTCCGGCACATGGGAGATGCCCAGTTCGCTGACCACCCTGTCGGCCGGATATTTGAGCAGGTCCAGGCCCTGGTAGATCAGGCGGGAACCGGGTCCGGCCGGAACCAGCCGCGAGATGGCGCGCAGAGTGGTGCTCTTGCCCGCGCCGTTGGCGCCGATGATGCACACAATCTCCCCTTCCGCCACGTCGAAACTGATGCCGTGGAGGGCTTTGATCTGACCGTAGGAAACCGTCAGGTTTTGCACCGAGAGCAGCATCAGGCCTCCACCTCCTCGCCCAGATAGGCATCAATCACTTTGGGGTTGTTGCGGATCTCCTCCGGTGTGCCCTCGGCAATCACCTCGCCGAACACCAGGGTCTGGATCTTCTGGCACAGGTCCATGACCACCTTCATGCGGTGCTCGATGAGAAAGATGGCCAGCCCCAGTTCATCATGCACCTGGCGGATGATGTTCATCATATCGAGCAGCTCTTCTGGATTCATGCCGGCGGTCGGCTCATCCAGGAAGAGGATCTTGGGTTCGACAGCCAGTGCCCTGGCCATTTCCACCCGGCGTTGGGCTCCATAGGGCAGGTTGGTCACGATCTGGTCGGCCAGATGGCGGATCCCCACCAACTCCAGGAGTTCGTAGGCCTTCCTCTCGATTTCGGCCTCCTCCCGATGGCGCTGGGGTGTGCCAAAGAAAGCACCGATCAGCCCATACCTGATCCTGGAATAGTGGGCCAGCTTCACATGGTCCAGGACGGTCATGTGCCGCCACAGCCGCAGGTTCTGAAAGGTCCGGCCGATGCCCTGGGAAGCGATCTTGTAGGGCGGCAGGCCGGTGATCTCGTGGCCGTTCAGAAAGATGTGGCCCTCCGTCGGCTTGTAGCGGCCGGTGATCAGGTTAAAGATGGTCGTCTTGCCCGCGCCGTTGGGCCCGATCAGCCCCTGAATCTGGCCCGGTTCGATGGTCAGATTGTAGTTGTAGACCGCCCGCAGCCCACCAAACCAGTGGGTCATCTGTTCGACACGAAGCAATGACATATCGCCCTCCTCCCTACCGCTTCTCCTTCGGCTCCAGGAGCGTTTTGATGTCAAAATCTTTGAAAGCGATCAGGCCGGTGGGGCGGAAGACCATCACCAGAATCAGCAACACCGGGATAATGATCCACTTGAAATCCTGGAGAGGCCGGAGCGACTCGCTGAGCAGGTTATATGTCGTCGCACCGACGACCGAGCCGACCACCGAGTTCAGTCCCCCAAAATAGACCATGGCCAGCACTTCGGCCAGCTTCTTGAGGTCGAAGGTGCCGGGGTTGACGTAACGGGTGACATGGGCCAGCAATCCGCCCCCCACCCCGGCCCAAAAGGCAGCGAACAGAAAGGCGACCATTTTGGTCTGCCGGGTATTGACGGTCATGGCATCGGCAGCCAGTTCGCCATCGCGCACCGCGTTCATCGCCTTGCCCAACGTGGAGCGCACAAAGTTGTTGATGATCCAGATACAGGCCACGGTGCACAGAAACACGACGGGCAGAGTGGCCCAGTCGGGTTGATTGCCCAGGCCCCGCGCTCCACCGACCACTTCCAGGTTCTCAAACAGGCTCTTGATGATGAACATAAAGGCCAGGGAGATGACGGCCAGATAGTCGCCCCGCGTGCGGAAGGAGGGGATGGCGACCAGCAGGGCGCTCAGGGCTGCCACAAGCCCGCCCAGGATCAGCGCGATGGGAAAGGCGAACGGCCCCAGAGCGGGAGGCAGCAAGGGGGGGCCGAACCGGTTGTCCTGGACAAACAAAACCACCGTAAAGACCGAGGCGGTATAGGCCCCCAGGGCCATAAAGCCTGGATGAGAACAGGAAAACTCGCCCATGTAGCCGTTGACGACATTCAGGCTCAGGGTCACCATGATGGCGATCAGGGTGTAGCGCAGCACGTCGTAGCGGTAGAGGCTGACCCCTGACCAGAGGTGCAGGATGGCGTAGAGCAGGGCCAGGTGGATGACCACCGAGACCCCTAACGGAAACCTGAGCAGCCTGGCGGCCACCCGGTTGGCCAGGGGGGCGGTCAACCAGGCCACCAGGCAGACGGGCAAGAGATAGATGAGCAACACATAGGCGATGGCGCTGGGGATGAGGGCCGGATTCTCCAACATCAGGGTGAGGCCAAACAGGGCCGGGATCTTGGACATGCCCAACCCCTGAGCCAGCGGAGCGCCGACCAACAGCTCCACCACCACCGCCAGCAGGGCACCGAGGAGCCAGCCCAGAAGAGGAGCCTGAGCCAGCGCACCCCGCAGCCTGCTCCACCACAGCTTCAGTGTATTTCTCACTCCCACGTGACCCCCTTGTTGTGATGAAATCGGCCTGTGTCACCCGGCTGGCTATAGCCGCAGTTGGGCGCTGTAAGGCTCGCCAAAAAACCCGTGAGGCCGAAAGGTGAGGATCAACAGCACGATCGAAAACGCGATCAGGTCGCGCAGCGTCGAGGGGAGGAACGCCGCGACAAAGATCTCGATAAAACCAAGCAGAAAGCCGGCCAGTCCCACCCCCAACACCGAGCCCCGGCCTCCCAGGATGGCGGCCACAAACGACTTCCAACCAAAGCGCACCCCCATATAGGGGTCGAGGACGATATAGGCCAGGCCGTAGGAGATGCCGCCGGCGGCGGCCAGGGCCGAACCGAGGCCAAAGGTCAGCAGGGCGATGGTATTGATCGGGACCCCCATCAACGGCACGACCACATAATCGTAGGCCATAGCCCGCATGGCCATCCCCCACCGGCTGCGGCGCACAAAAAGGTGCAGGATGAGCATGAGCAGGATGGACACAAGCACGATCCCGATCGTCTTGGGGGTAATGCTCGCCCCGGCAAGCTGAAAGGGTTGGGCCCCGATCGAGATCAGGTCATCGGAGAACTTGCGCCGCTGAGCCCCCAGCAGGATCAGATTGCCCGTCTCCAGGATGATGCCGATCATCAGGCCGGTGATGGCCGCCGAGGCGCGGGGCGCCTCCCGCAGCGGACGGTAGCCGATCCGCTCCACAGCCATCCCCACAAAGGAGTTAAAAAACATGGCGATGAGAAGGGTCAACACCAGAACCAGGCCCAACATGACGCCCGAAGGTAAGGCGATCACGCCCATCGTCCCCAAGGCCAACAGGCCGGTGGAGATGAAGAAAGAGAGATAAGCGCCTACCATAAAAACATCGCCGTGGGCAAAGTTAAAAAGCATCAACACCCCATAGACCATCGAATAGCCCACCGCGATCAACGCATAGACGCTGCCCAATTGCAGGGCATTGACCACCTGCTGCAGGAAGAAGGCCATTGTCTTTGCTCCTCCTATCCTACGGGGGCGGGTCAGGGCCTGGAACCCCGACCCGCCCCCTGGCCATGGGTCTGGCAGAGCCTCGTCCTGCTATGGACAGGCCTGCTTATAGAACTCGAACTCGCCCGAGTCGCTGATCTTGACAATGACGGCACACTTGATCGGATCCCCCTCCTCGGTGAAGGTCATCTTGCCGGTGATCCCGTCAAAGTCCTTGATCCTGGCCAGCGCGTCGCGCACGCACTTGCGGTCGGCCTTGATATCGCCGGTGATCTTGCCGCAGTCCTGGATGGCCTTCTGGGCGATGCGCATCGTGTCCCAGGTCAGAGCGCCCACATCGTCGGGCACATAGCCATATTTGGCCTTGTAACGGTCAATGAACTCCTTGGTCGCCCCCGTGGCCCCGGCAGCGGCATAGTGGGTGCTGAAGAACAGGCCCTTGCAGTCATCGCCGCACAGGTTCATCAGCTCTGCCGAACCCCAGCTATCGCTGCCGACGATCGGCTTGTCCCACCCCAGTTGATGGGCCTGCTTGACGATCAGCGCCACCTCGTTGTAATACTGCGGCGTAAAGAGGAACTCGGCGCCCGAGTTCTTGATCTTGGTCAACTGGGCGCTGAAATCCACATCACCGGTGCTAAAGCTCTCGTAGGCCACCACCGAGCCGGCTCCATGCAACTTTTCCCACGCCTGCTTAAAGAACTCGGCCAGGCCCTTGGGATAGTCACTGCCGATGTCGTACAGCACACCGGCCTTGGTGAAGCCAAACTCCTGAGTGACAAAGTTGGCCACCACCGGCCCCTGGAATGGATCCAGGAAGCAGGCGCGGAAGATCCAGGGGCGGTTCAGGGTGGTGTTGGGGTTGGTGGACCAGGGGCTGATCATGGGGGTCTCCAGCTCGTTGGCTTTGCCGCCGGCCGGCACCGCCTGCTTGGAAGCCTGGGGGCCGATCATGATCAACACTTCATCCTGGGTGATCAGTTTGGTGGCAGCGGCCACAGCCGATTCGGCCTTGGACTCGTTGTCCTCGATGACCAGTTCGACCTTGTACTTTTTGCCACCCACCTCCAGCTCACCGCCGATATCCTCCAGCCACATCTCAGCCGCATACTTGGTGCCCTCACCCACCTTGGGGATATCGCCGGTGAGAGGGGCATTGACGCCGATCTTGATGGTTTTGGCTGCGGCCGGGCCGCAGGCCCCGACGAGGAACGCCCCGATCACCAGCAGGGCAATGAACCTGAACAGATCGCTGCGCCTCATGGTTTCTCTCTCCTTCCTTGCCTGGAATAGATGGGCCATCTGACCGCCCGTGTCTCTTGTACCCGGCCTGGCCGGGTTGTGGAGCCGTGCGGGCTCAAAAGCGATCCATTTCTACCTGGCCTCACCTCCTTTCCCCTCTGCAACCCAGACCGTCGCCCGACGGCAGCCCCCAGGCTGTTGATAACAGCCGACCGCCCGGAGGGCGCCGGAACGCCGGCCTGGCAGGAATGAGAACAATTGACCGACGCTTCATCCCGCAAGACCGGACGGAAACGTCCTGTATCCCTAGTATAGCACAAAATGGCTCCCGGCGCAAAATTCCTGCACCGGCCTTTTGGGGTCACTGACCAGGGGTGGTTCATTTTGAACTATCAAGCCTGGCGGCCCATTTGCCACGAGGGGCAGACCGTGGTATAATTTTCAGGCTATCGCTCGACAGGAAGCGATGAGATCAACACCCCGGTTTGGAGGGAATGGTGGAAGGGTTCTTGCCGTATATCCAGATCGTTCAGATCATTATCTCGCTGGCACTGATCGCCGTGATCCTGGTGCAGGCCAAAGGTGAAGGGGGATTGGGGGGCATCTTTGGGGGCGAAGGAGCAGGGGTGTATCGCACCCGTCGCGGTGTAGAAAAGGTGCTGTTCAACGTGACCATCGGCCTGGCCGTGGTCTTTTTCCTCATCTCGGTCGTCAGCGTCCTCGTCGCCTGACGGAACCGGGTGACAGGCGCCCACCTCACACCCCGAAGAGGGAGCTGTGGCCCGTCACGTCGTGTGGCAGACCATCCTGGCCTTGCTGGGCATCGTCCTGGTCTTTATCATCCTCACGCAACTGGTCCCCGAGGTCATCATCGAGGAGATCCCGGCTCCCGGCGGCACCTACATTGAAGGGATCCTCGGCTATTCAAAGGCGATCAACCCGATCCTGGCCCCCAGCCTGGTCCGGGCCAACCCGGTGGATCAGGACCTGTGCGCCCTGGTCTTTGACGGCCTGACCACGTTGGACGAAACGGGGCAGGTCACGACCTCGCTGGCCGTGGACTGGGATGTTTCGGAGGACGGCAAGGTCTATCTGTTTTCCTTGCGGCCGGGAGTGACCTGGCAGGATGGTGTTCCGTTTACCGCCTACGATGTCCTGTTCACGGTCCAGGCCATGCAAGACCCCAACTACCAGGGGGATGCGGGCCTGCATGAGCTGTGGCGCACCGTGACGGCGGAACGGGTGGACGATTATACCGTCCGCTTTACTCTGGCGGAGCCTTTTCCCTCCTTCCTCCAATACACCACCATCGGCCTGCTGCCTGCTCACCTGCTCAGCAATGTGCCTGCCGCCGACCTGCCGAGACACGACTTTTCGAAGCAGCAGCCGGTGGGGACCGGGATGTTCAGGGTTGAAACCGTTTTGCCCGACCGGGTGGTGCTGGTCGCCAATCCCAACTACTGGGGACCCAGGCCCTACCTGGAACGGTTGGAGTTCCGGTTTTTTGACAACAAAGAGGACCTGCTGCTGGCCTACGAACGGGGGGAGATCCAGGGCTTCCACCCCGACCGTTCTCAGCCTCTCGTGGACCTGACCCGCTTCCCCGATCTGCAACTCTACTCGGCTCAGTCGGCGGGCTATGGCCTGGTCTACCTGAACCTGACCCGTGAAACAGTCCCCTTTTTCAAAGTCAAGGAGGTCCGCCAGGCCCTGCTTTACGCCCTCGACCGCCCGGCGTTGATTGACCGGGTGCTCGCCGGGCAGGGGCTGGTCGCCGATAGCCCCATCCTGCCGATCACCTGGGCTTATGACCCTTCGGTGCGGCGTTATCTCTACGATCCAGAACGGGCGATCGGATTGCTGGATGCCAGCGGCTGGCAGGACTCCGATGCCGACCGCATCCGCGACCGGGAGGGGGTGTCGCTGCGTTTCAGCCTGCTGACCGGCGACGATCCGCTCATGGTCCAGATGGCCGAAGAGATCGCCCGGCAGTGGCTGGCAGTGGGGGTAGAGGCCCAGGTGCGTCCGGTCGGCAGCAGCCGGCTGCCCGACCTGATCCGGCGACGCGATTTTGACGCCGTGCTGATCGAGATCGGCCTGGCGGCCGACCCCGATCCCTATCCCCTGTGGCACTCCACCCAGGCGGGCGAATCAGGTCAAAACTTTTCCGGGTGGGCCAACGAACAGGCCGACCTGGTGATGGAGGAAGGCCGCTCCACCCCCGATCCCAGACAGCGCACCGCGCTATACCATTCGTTCCAGCAGATCTTTGCCGAAGAGGTCCCCTCCCTGCTGCTGTACTATCCGATCTACACCTATGCTGTGGATGCCCAGGTACGGCAGGTGCAGCTCCCCCCTCTGCTGCGTACCAGCGACCGCTTTCGGAATATCCGGGATTGGTATATCGAGACCAGCGAAGTTGTGATCAGAGAGACAGCCGGGTTTGACAAAACGCCATAGTGGTGGTAGAATAACAATGCGTGCCGAAGTGGCGGAACTGGCAGACGCGCTGCGTTCAGGGCGCAGTGGGCGTACGCCCATGTGGGTTCAACTCCCACCTTCGGCACCAGAGGGTGCCAGGCACGTAAGAGGTGCCTGGCGCTTTTTATCGGAGGCGTAACTACCTCGACAATGTTAGATTTGACCTTACCC
>Ga0209101_1000631_pt1 | contig 28559 bp, 26 predicted proteins | sample ConPoolayeCmetaG_FD_185481 | JGI IMG/M metagenome (GOLD analysis project Ga0209101, IMG submission 185481) | Hot spring microbial mat communities from California, USA to study Microbial Dark Matter (Phase II) - Cone Pool mat layer C metaG... ...
GGGGGGAGGGGCAATCCGATCGCAAGCCCCAAAGGGCTCCAAATGGCTCGGGAAAAAAGTTGCACATGGCGCAACGTGTTATTCGATCCCTTTATTCTGCCTGTCCCTTGTTCCAGGCTCAATGGCCAGCCGGTCCACCTCCAACCACTGACGGCCCGGCGCGGCCAGCAGGCCCCACCTGAACCGCCCCCACGGCGTGGCGACCAGGTACTGGTTGTCCAGCCACATGACAAAGCCCAGGGGGCCGCGCGGCGCAGGGGCATCCAACACCGGCCGGCCGTCCACGCGGAAGCTGGCCCGCGCCACCCCCCAGTCCAGGATATAGGTGTGCCAGGCGGTCATCTCCACGCCGATCTCGGCCTCACCGACCTTCAGCGCCCGCTGGATGGAAGGCCACAGGCGGCGGTATACGGGGCGCAGGTTCATGGCCAGCACCGCCGGCGGTGCCAGGAGCGCCCATAGCAGGGCGGCCGGCCGCAAAGCGTCTATCACGGCCGCTTTCCAGCCCCACCCCGGCGCCTGGAGGTCCAGCTTGATGTTGGAGGGTGGCGAAGCGGCGAAGAACCAGGCAGCGCGGGGCAGGGTCGGCGTGCGCCGGCCGGTCATCAAGAAGGGGTCATTCCAAAAGCCAAAGCCGGCGGTGCCGCGTAACCCGGTTGCCTGGCCGTTGATCGGGTGGGAAAAGCGGGCGTGGACCATCAGGCGCAGCGGCGGCTGCCAGGGGAAACGGCGGCGCGGCCGGCCCTGATAGTCGTCTATCTGGGCGTTGGAGTAGGTATGGACATCGGCGTCGGCGGTGAGAAGGCGCAAGGCCGGGCCGGTGGTTTCCAACGCCCCGTGGCCGGTTACGAAGCGGCGCCAGTATGGAGCAGGACCGGCAGAAAAATCGTAGACGGCCACCTCATTGTTCACCCAGGAAGGTCATAAAGTGGATGACCGTTTCGATCCCCCGGTAAAAGTTGGGCAGGTGTAGCTTTTCGTTAGGCGAATGCAGCCGATCGTCAGGCAGGCCAAAGCCCATCAGGATCGTCTCCAGGCCCAGTACCTTCTGGAAGGTGGCGACAACCGGGATAGAGCCCCCTTCCCGGACAAAGATCGGCTCCTGGCCAAAGCTGTGGGTGTAGGCCCGGAAGGCGGCTTTCATCGCCGGGCTGTCGCGGCGGATGATGGCCCCTTCGCCGCCGTGGAGGCTCCGCACCCGGACCCTGACCGTCGGCGGTGCGATGGCGGTCAGGTAGGCCGCCAGCAGCTCCGCGATCTCGGCCGGCTTCTGATCGGGCACCAGGCGCATTGAGATTTTGGCATAGGCCTTGCTGGGCAGCACCGTCTTGGTTCCGGCCTGGATATAGCCCCCCCACATGCCGTTCACATCCAGCGTGGGGCGGGCGGTCCTGCGTTCCAGGATCGTATATCCCTGTTCCCCCCAATCGGTCTGCACTCCGGCCTCGCGCAGCCACACTTCGCGGTCAAAAGGGATCCTGGCCATCTCGGCCCGTTCCTCCGGATCAAGCTCCCGGACCTTGTCGTAAAAGCCGGGGATGGCCACGCGCCCGTTTTCATCGTGCAGTCGGGCGATCATGGCGCTCAGGGCATGGATGGGGTTGTGGACCGCACCGCCAAAGATGCCGGAGTGCAGATCATGGTCAGGGCCGGTCACCTCCACCTCGACAAAGGCCAGGCCCCGCACGGCATAGACGATGGAGGGCCGGTCTTTGTCCAGGATGTGGGTATCGGAGGCAACCGCCACGTCGGCGGCCAGCAGTTCGGCGTGCTTGCGGATGAACGGCTCCAGGTTGGGGCTGCCCACCTCTTCCTCGCCCTCAAAGATGCACTTGACGTTGATCGGCGGGTGGCCGACCGTTTCTTTGAAGGCTTCGATGGCCTTGACATAGGTGTACATCTGCCCCTTGTCATCCGAAGCGCCCCGGCCAAAGATGTCGTCGCCGATGATGGTCGGCTCAAAGGGTGGGGTGCGCCACTCCTCCAGCGGTTCGGGAGGCTGGACATCATAGTGGCCATAGATCAGGACCGTCGGGGCGGTGGGGGCGGCGGCCAGCCATTGGGCATAGACCACCGGATAGCCGGCTGTGGGCATGACCTCGGCCCGGGGGAATCCAGCAGCCAGCAGTTTATCCCGCAGCCAGGTCGCGGCCCGTTTCATATCGGCCTTGTGTTGCGGCTGGGTGCTGATGCTGGGGATGGTGAGGAACTCCTGCAGTTCGCCCAGAAACCAGTGGCGGTTGGTCCGTGCATATTCGAGAGCCTTCATCGGTCACCTCCATCATCCTCATCGCTTCCAGGAAAGGTGGCGCAGCGCCAACAGAGCCGATCCACCCGCCACACAGCCGATGGCGATCCACTGGGCCGTGGCCAGACCGCCGATGGTCCAGGCATCGGGGCGGAACATCTCGATGAAAAAGCGACCAAAGGGGTAGAGGATGAGGTAGGCCAGCGTCACATCGCCGTCGCGCAACCTGTGAGGCAGCCGGGCGTGGAGGGTGTACAGAATCAGGAACACCACCAGGCACCATAGCGATTCATAGAGGAAGGTGGGGTGGAAGCGGGTGTTATAGTCGGTGCCGGGGGGCAGGGGCTGGTGAGGCAGATCGGGGTTGATCTTGAGGCCAAACCGGTCTGATCCGGTGGGCGGGCCATAGAGCTCCTGGTTGATAAAGTTGCCCCAGCGGCCTATGAACTGGCCGAAGGCCAGGCCTGGCGCCCCCAGATCGAGCCACACCAGAGGATTGAGCTTCCGCCACCAGGCGTAGAGTGTGACGCCCACGATGCCGCCGGCGATGGCCCCATAGATGCCCAGCCCCAGGAAGCCGCCATATTTCCATACGGCAAAAGCTTCGAAAAAGTGATGGCGGTAGTAGGGCCAGCCGCAGGGGAAGGTTGCATCAGGCGGACAATCGGCCGGTGTGGAAAAGACATGGTAGAGCCGCGCGCCGAGGATGGCCAGGATCACCGCCACGATGACCCCCTCCCAGGCATAGTCAGGGTTCAGGCCCCGCCTGCGTGCCAGACGGCCGGCAAACCAGGTGCCCAGCACCACCCCGGTCATGATCAACACGCCATACCAGCGCACCTGAAAGGGACCCAGTTGGAAGAGAATGGGATGGATCGGATTCATCTGTCTGCTCCATAATCAGGGATTTGTGCCCCCTGGCGGTCTGTGAACCTGCACCTTGCAATGCATGTGCCCGCCAGCTGACAATCCGGCGGCTCGTCAGCGCGGGTTATAACCCGTGCTGCACGTTATGACCCGCATTCTGAACCATCCCCCGCAAAGCCACTTGAATTATAACACAGAATGGAGTATAATCCCAATCGAAGAAGCCTGCCGACACGGCCAGGAGGAAGCGTGCCCGAAAAAGGGTCGGACAAAATCGGTTACTTGCAGATGGTGGATATCTTCCGCGACCTGACCGAGGCTGAGATCGAGGAGATTGACCGGGCGACCACGATCAGCACCTGCCGTCGGGGCAAGATCTTGTACATGCCCGAAGACACGAGCGAAGTCCTGTTCCTGTTGAAGCAGGGTCGGGTGCAGCTCTACCGCATCTCCCCCGACGGCAAAAAGCTGGTCATCGCCACCATCGGACCGGGGGCGATCTTTGGCGAGATGGCCCTTATCGGGCAGGGGATGCACAACACCTTCGCCGAAGCGGTCGAAGACTGTGTGTTGTGCATCATGAGCCGCGATGATGTGGAGCGCCTGCTGATGACCAAACCCCAGGTCGCCCTGCGCATCTTTGAGGTCCTGGGCCGTCGCCTGAAGGAGGCCGAAGCGCGCCTGGAGGCAATCGCCTTCAAGAGCATCCCGGCCCGGCTGGCCAGCCTGCTGCTACAACTGGCCGATGAGGCGGGGAGCGATACGATTGTCGGTCATACCCATCAGGATTTGGGGGAACAGATCGGCACCTACCGCGAGACGACGACCCAGACGCTGAACAACTTTAGGGCGATGGGCCTGCTTGACATCGGTCGCAAGCGGATCACCCTCCTTGATCGCGACGGGTTGCGACGTATTGCCGAGAGCTGAGCCAGGCTCCCGACCTGCTCTCCCTTCTTCCCGCCACCACAGCGCCCCGGTTCCCCCCTTCTCCTTGTCCTTCTTCTCCTTCGGCTTGTGGACCACGTAGAAGCGTACCGGCTCGCTTTCGGCCTTGTTGCCGGCCGCGTCGAATGCCACCACATGCACCAGGTGCGACTCGGTGTAGCCGTGGGTGCTGGAGATGATCATTTTGCCCGTTTCCCAGGTTTGGGTGATGGTCTTGCCGTCAGGGCTCACCTCGACCCAGGTGACCGTCACGACCTGGGTGCTCCAGGAGCCGTCGGGGTTGGTGATGGTCCGCGTTTCATAGACCGGCGGCATCCGGGGATTGAGCTTTTTGTCCTCCATCTTGAGCACCCATTTGATGGCATAGGGCTCCACCACGCTGAAATCGAGCAGCTCCTTGTCCAGGTAGAACTCGACTTTGTCAATCTGGACATTGTCGCTCACATCGGCTTTGAGGTTGGCCCACTCGTCGGTCTCCAACTGGTAGACACGGCCCGGCCACGGGTAGCCGACATAGGCGGTCGGCGGCGTGTTGTCCACCGTCACATAGATCGTCGCCCGCTTGAAGCTCTGACTGTGCTCCACGACGGTCAGTTGCAAGGTGTACAATCCATCCCGCAGCCCGCGCACATCCCAGAACTCCAGCACATCGTTGTCCACCTGATTGTAGTGATCGCCGCCGATCTGGCTCCAGGCTGAGGGGTTCAGCCCTTCGCCGAACTCCAGCCGGTAGAAGTTGAAATCGCCAGAGTGAGCGTTGCCCCGGACAGGCACCACCCCCTTGACATGGCTGCCCAACGCCGGATTGAGGATCACGACCTCGCCCCCCTGGGGTCCACAGCCATAGATTTCGTCCCGCTGGGTGGGGGGCTGGGGGATGCCCTGTTCTCGCACCCAGTCGGCCGCTTCCGGCGGATAGATTTCGTACACCCGCTCCTCCACCAGCTCCGGCGGGGTGCAGGCCGTGGCCAGCCTGCCTGTCTGGCGGTTGACCCGCTCCACATGGTGGACGTTGCAATACTCGGTCGGCTCGGTGCCTTCGATGAACAGTTCTTTCTTGCGGTTGGGACAGTGCTCGGTGGGCAACAGGCCGGAGATGGCGCACACCTCCACTGTCACCAGGCCGGGTGGTCGGGGGAAGTTGTCAATTACCTCACCCAGCAGCCGTTGGGCATGGCCTTCGTTGTAGATACGCTCCATGACGTTGTGCCAGATGGGGGCGGCTCCTCGTGTGCTGGACACCCCTTCCATCGGCGTGTTGTCGTTGTTGCCCACCCATACGCCGGTCACAATCTGCGGCGTATAGCCGATGGTCCACACATCCCGAAAGTCGGTGGTGGTGCCGGTTTTGGCCGCCGCCGGCCGGCTCAGGCGCAACGGGCTGTTGGAGCCAAAGACGGGGGCGCGGGCGTTATTATCGGAGAGGACATGGGTCAGCAGGTATGCTTCCTGGGGGGAAAGCTCCCGGCCGTCGGCCAGGACGATGGTGCGCGCTTCCGGCTGGGTGTACTGCCACAGGACCTTTCCCTGGGCATCCTCGACGCGCAGGATGGAGACCGGGTCCAACTGCCGATAGCCGGGCCGGGGCAATTTGGCCGGCTGGCCCATCATCACCCCCCCATTGGCAAAGACACTATAGGCATAGGTCAGGTCCAGCAGCCACACCTCACCGCCGCCCAGCGTCAGGCTCAGGCCGTAATAGTCCAGGTCCTGGTTGAGGGTATTGATGCCCAGGGCATGGGCGTTCCGGATCACGTTGCCCACCCCCACCATGTCCAGCACCTTGACGGCCGGGATGTTGCGCGACTGGGCCAGGGCGGTGCGGAAGCTGCGGGGCCCCAGATATTTGCGGTCGTAATCCTCCGGGCAGTAGGGAGGATTGGGATAGTCATCAAAGCAGGTATGGACATCCATGACCATCTCGGCGGCAGTGTGCCCCTGGTGGAAAGCGGTCAGATAGCTGAACGGTTTGAAGGCCGAACCGGGCTGGCGCGGGGCCACGGCCACGTTCACATTGCCGTCAATCGTTTCGTCCCAATAGTCCACGCTGCCCACCATGGCCAGGATCTCGCCGGTTCGGGCGCGCAGGACCACCACCGCTGCGTTGGTGACCTCCTCCTTCTCCTCCTGGAGCTTTTTCACATGGGCCCGCGCCTCCTCTTCGGCAATGCGCTGGATCTCCAGGTCCACGGTGGTGTAAACTTTGAGTCCCCCTCGATAGAGGAGGTCGAGGCCGTACATATCCTCCAACTGCTTGCGCACATACATGGCAAAATGCGGTGCCACCAGGTCGTAGCGTTTGAGCATGGAGGTGTGGATCTGGAGTGGTTCGGCAAAAGCGGCCTCGGCCTCCGTCTGGGTGATGTACCCTTCGGCCACCAGCCGGTCCAGGGCGATCTTTTGTCGCTTTTTGGCCTGCTCCGGGTTGTCAATGGGGTTCATGGCCGGCGACTGGGGGATAGGGGCCAGCATGGCGCACTCGGCCAGGGTCAGTTCCTGAGCATGTTTGCCAAAGTAGACCTGGGCCGCCGCCTCCACGCCGATGGCCCAGTTGCCGTAATAGTTGGTGTTCAGGTACCATTCCAGGATCTGGTCTTTGGAGTAGACCCGTGAGATTTCCAGGGCCAGAATGGCCTCTTTGATCTTGCGGGCATACGACAACTGGTAGCGCTCCTCTTCGGGGATGAGGATATTCTTGACCAGTTGCATGGTGATCGAGCTGCCCCCCTGAATCCTCTTCCCTTGCAGGTTCAGGATGAAGGCGCGGGCAATGCCCATCGGGTCAATGCCGGGATTGCTATAGAACGTTTTGTCTTCCAGGGCAATGGTGGCCTGGCGCAGGTCCTTGGGGATCTGCTCCAGGGGCAGGAGGGTGCGGTCGCCACGCCGGGGATCGATCACCTCCATCAACACCACCCGGCCGGTGCGGTCGTAGATTTTGGTTGTCTCGAACTGTTCCTGACGGGTGACGATCTCATTGGGGGCGGGCAGGTCTTGGGCATAGTACCCATACACGCCGACCACCGCCCCCACCCCGATGGCGACAAGCAGCACCGTGCTGATCAGCAGCACCAGCAGCAGGCCACCGCCCAGGCGCAGGAGGAGCCTGCCGGCCCCGCTGCCGGCCTGTTGGCGGCGCCGGCGGCGCTGGCGCAACAGCCATGCGATCTCTTGTTCGTTCATACGCCTGCTCCCATCCTCACAGCCGAAAGTCGCCCGCTTGGGGCCTTCGGCCGGCGGTCGGCCTGCGCCGACCATGTTTCCGCGTTGGCGCAGGCCGACACCCGGCGCCCCAGGCGCCCAGAAAGGCAGATTTCCAATCGGCACTACATGCGCCGTACGCGCCGTAGCATCTGGAGCATCTGGGTCCGGCGTTCATAGCTGATATCCGGCCTGGCGGCCAACGGTTCGTCACCCGTTACCAGGTCCAGGACCCTGTCCAGACTCTCGTCGTCGGCGTACCAATGCACCAGGCCGCAGCCAGGGCAGATCCAGGCGCGGGCCGTCACTGTGACCTCTTTCTGCCCCCCTTCTGCGGCGGCGTGGGTCAGGGTGATCCGGGGCCGGAACGGCCCGCCCAGCCCGGCGCCACAGGCGATGCAGGTGCGCGGTTCGTCTGTCATCTCGGCGGCACCATCGGCAGGTGGAGGCCGTGCTCGTGGGCAAAGGCGATGGCTTCCGGGTAGCCGGCATCGGCGTGACGGACGATGCCCAGGCCGGGGTCGTAGGTCAGCACCCGCTTCAGACGACGGGCGGCGGCCGGGGTGCCGTCGGCGACGATGACCTGCCCGGCATGCAGGCTATAGCCGATGCCTACCCCGCCGCCATGGTGGAAACTGACCCACGTTGCACCGCCGATGGTGTTCAGGGCAAAGTTGAGCAGGGGCCAGTCGGCGATGGCGTCGGAGCCATCCAACATCCCCTCCGTCTCGCGGTTGGGGCTGGCCACCGAACCACAATCCAGATGGTCCCGGCCGATGACGATGGGAGCGCGGACCCGCCCGCTGGCCACGGCCTCGTTAAAGGCCAGGCCGGCCCGGTCACGCTCGCCGTAGCCCAGCCAGCAGATGCGGCTGGGCAGGCCCTGAAACGCCACATCCCGTTGTGCCATCTTGATCCAGCGCACCAGGTGGTGCTTTTCCGGGAACAGGTCCATGATGATCTGGTCGGTCTCGTAGATGTCCTGCGGATCGCCGGACAGAGCCACCCAGCGGAACGGTCCCTGCCCCTGGCAGAAGAGGGGCCGGATATAGGCGGGCACAAAACCGGGATACACCCACTCGCCATCAGGCCGGCCGCCGACCTTGACCCCGGTGTAGCCGGCATTGAAGGCCATCTGCCGCAGATTGTTGCCATAGTCAAAGACCACCGCCCCTCGCTTTTGCATCTCGACCATGGCCTGGCAGTGCTCGGCCATGGCCTGCATGGACCGTTTCTGATACTCGGCGGGGTTGCGGCGGCGCAGCTCCACCGCCTCCTCCAGGCTCAGGCCGTTGGGCAGGTACATCAGCGGGTCATGGGCGCAGGTCTGGTCGGTGACCATATCCGGCGTCACGCCGCGCACCACCAGCTCCGGCAGCACGTCGGCGGCATTGCCGATCAGGCCGATGCTTTTGGCCTCTTGCTTCCTGAGCGCTTCATCCACCAGGGTCATGGCCTCTTCCAGGTCATCCACCACCACATCCAGGTAGCGGGTATCCAGGCGGCGTTGGGCGCGCCAGGGGTCAACCTCGACGACCAGGGCCACCCCCTCGTTCATCTTGACGGCCAGCGGCTGGGCACCGCCCATCTCGCCCAGGCCGGCGGTCAGCACAAACTTGCCCTTGAGGCTGGCGTCGGGGCCATAGTGTTTCCGCGCCGCAGCGGCCAGTGTCTCGTAGGTGCCCTGCAGAATACCCTGGGTGCCGATATAGATCCAGCTTCCGGCCGTCATCTGGCCATACATGATCAGGCCGGCCGCTTCCCAGCGGTCAAAGTTCTCCTGGGTGGCCCAATGGGGCACAATGTTGGTGTTGGCGATGACCACCCGGGGCGCATCTTCGTAGGTCTGGAACACACCCACCGGCTTGCCGCTCTGCACCAGCAACGTCTCGTCCGGCTCCAGGTTCCGCAGGCTGTCCAGGATGGCATCAAAGCACTCCCAATTGCGCGCCGCCCGGCCCCGCCCACCGTAGACGATCAGGTGTTCGGGGTCGCCGGCCACTTCCGGGTCCAGGTTGTGCTGGATCATCCGATAGGCCGCCTCGATCAGCCAGTTTTTGCACGTCAGTTGCGTTCCCCGTGGGGGGTGAATGACTCGTTTGGGCATGGCATGTTCCTTTCACACGTCGAAATACAGCGCCATCTCATACGGGTGGGGCCGGTCACGTACCTGTAGATACTCCTGGTTCATTTTGTAATCAATCCAATCGTGGATAAAGCCGGCATCCATCACGCCGCCAGCCAGCAGAAACTCGTGGTCGTCGGCCAGGGCTGCCAGCGCCTCGCGCAGTGAGGCCGGCAAGCCCTTGATCTTTTTCCGCTCTTCGGCGCTCCAGGCAAAGACATTGGTATCAAAGGGGCCAAAGCCGGCGGCAGTGGGGTCAATCTGCTTCATGATGCCGTCCAGCCCGGCCATCAGTTGCGCCGCCAGGGCCAGATAGACGTTGCAGGTGGCGTCGGGGGGACGGAACTCGATCCGCTGGTCGGTCGGGTTGCCGGCATACTTGGGGATACGCACCGCCGCGCTGCGGTTGCCGACCGAGAAGAAGAGGTTGACCGGCGCCTCATAGCCCGGCACCAGCCGCCGGAAGGAGTTGGTGCTGGGGTTGGTGAAGGCCAGCAACGCCGGGCCGTGGCTCAACAACCCGCCGATATAGTGCAGCGCCACCTGACTCAGCGCGGCGTAGCCCTGGGGGTCATAGAACAGCGACAGGCCATCCTTGATGAGCATCTGGTGAAAGTGCATGCCGTTGCCCGCCTCGCCAAAGAGCGGTTTGGGCATAAAGGTCACCGTCTGGCCGTGGGCGGCGGCTGTCATCTTGGCCACATACTTGACTTTCATGGTCGCATCGGCGCTTTCCAGCAGGCCCATCATCGGCGTCTCGATCTCTACCTGGCCTGGCCCCCCGACTTCGTGATGGTGGTACTTGACCGGCACCCCCATCGCCTCCAAATGCAGACACATCTCGCTGCGCAGGTTGTAGAGCGAGTCACGAGGCGGGTGGGCATGGTAGCCGCCGTGCATGGGGATATAATGCCCCAGTCCTCCTTCCGCACTGTTCCACATCCCCTCCGCCGACTCCAGCCGGTAGCCCACACGGTGGATCTCATTTTCAAAGGCCACCGAGCGAAAGATATAGAACTCGAACTCCGGCCCCCAGCGGCTCTCCTGGGCGATCCCCAGTTCGCGCAGATAGGCCTCGGCGCGGCGGGCAATATTGCGCGGGTCGCGGGGGAACTCCTGCCGGGTATCCGCCTCCCTGGCCGAGCAGAGAAAGCTGAGGGTGGGGGCTTCCCAGAAGGGGTCCACAAACCCGGTCGCCAGGTCAGGCACGACGACCATATCGCCAGCCTTCAACGGCTTAAGCCCCACGCTGGAGGCGTCAAAGCCCACCCCCTCCTCCAGGAGGGCGGGGGTGAATTGGGCGGCAGGCAAGGTCACATGATGCCAGCGCCCCCACAGGTCGGTGTACTTGAGGTCCACCATCTTGATGTCATGATGGGTGACGAACCACCTGGCCTCATCAAAACTTTGGAACATCCTGTCTGCTCCTCATGGCTCACCACTTTTCATGGTGGACGCGCTTGGGGTCGTACTGGGTGCGCGGCTTTTCCTCCACGGCGGGATGGCCGATGGCAACCAGGCACAACACGCCGATATGATCGGGGATGTCCAGCAGGTCCCGGACATCCTTTTGCCGTTTCTTACTGGGATAGACGCTGATCCACACCCCGCCCAACCCCAGGGCTGTGGCTGCCAGCAACAGGTTTTGGGTGGCCGCACAGGTATCCTCTACCCAGTGTCGCTCCGAGACCTCTTCATCGCCGCACACAACCACGGCCAGCGGGGCCTTTTCCAACATATAAGCATATCTGTGGACTTTAGCCAATCTGTCCAGCAGCTTGCGCTTGCGCACCACCACAAAATGCCAGGGCCGCAAGTCCTGGGCAGAGGGCGCAGCCATGGCCGCTTTGAGCATCGCTTCCACCTGCTCATCCTCTACCGGTTCGTCGGTATATTCCCGGATGCTGCGCCGGGCGTACATCAGTTCCAGCAAGTCATTCACCGCTTCCCTCCTCGCATCATCTCTGAAGGCGGAGAGCACTCCGCTTTGAGCCGGCTGCCACTTGATCCTTATTATACCGAATCTGGCGCAAAAGCCAAACTGGACCCCCTGAGGGGTGTTCGAAGCAGAAGAATGGAACACCCCGCCCGCTCTGCTCCCGCCGGGTCTGGGACCTGGCAGCCCCTACTGGCGGAGATCACAGACCCCCGCCGAGCAAGGGATGAAACCGATTCTCTCCAGATCACATGAAAACTGGTACTTGACATCGAACGAATGTTCGTGTATAATACAATCGAACAAGTGAGCGGGTGCCAGAATGATCCATAGATGTTCGCCCGTGAAGGAGGCTCAAAATGGAACAAGAACTGTCTGATCGGCAACGACGGATGTTGGACTTTATCCGGGGGTTCATTGCAGAGCACCAGTTCCCGCCCACCATCCGCGAAATCGGCAAGAGGGTAGGCATCTCGTCCACGTCGGTCGTCAAGTACAACCTGGAGGTGTTGGAGCGCGCCGGGTACATCGAGCGCCGGAGCGACATCTCGCGGGGGATTCGCCTGGTTGAAGAGGCAGCGCGGCGTGTGGCCGAGGTGATCCGGGTGCCGTTGCTGGGGCGCATTGCCGCCGGTACCCCCATCCCCGTGCCCGATGCCGACTTTTCCCCATTCGGCTACGAGGCCACCATCGAGTTGACCCGTGACATCGTCAAGGACCCCCACGGTCTCTATGCCCTGGAGGTCCAGGGAGACTCGATGATTGACGCCCTCATCAACGACGGGGACATTGTGCTGATGCGCCATCAGAAAGTGGTGGAGAATGGCGAGCTGGCGGCAGTCTGGTTGCGCGACCGGGGGGAGACGACCCTCAAGCGGTTCTATCTGGAGGGCAGCCAGGTGCGGCTTCAACCGGCCAATCCCACCATGCAACCCATGTTCTTCCCGGCCAGCAACGTTGAGGTCATGGGCAAGGTGGTGTGTGTCATCCGCCAGTTGAACTGAACGCCCGCTGACAAGGCACAGGTTTCAGCCTGTGCTCCTGGCAGCCTGTCGAGGTGGAGGCTTTAACCGGGAACCGATGCGTTTCTGGCTAAGAGCTTGTCTGAAAAGTCTACCACAAAGGCGCACAGGACAAAGAAATGAGAGGAAATTGACAAAAATTCTTTGTGTCCTTTGTGTCCTTGGTGGTTTTCAGACCAGCTCTAAAGCCTCGACTCCAGATCCCCTCTCCGATGCATAAGTCCAGGAGGGAAACGGTCATGCATCATCAGGTATTGCACTTTCAGGCTGACCGGATCGAGATGGTGCTGGCCAGCCACAAGGTGCCGGCGCGGGTCACCGGGGGGCAGGTGACCCCCCGATGGGTGCGCTATCAGGTCAGCACGCCGCTGGGGGTCAGGGTCAGGCAGGTGGCCGGACTGGCCGAGGAGATCGCTCTGAGCCTGGGGGCCTCCTCCTGTCGGGTGTATCGCCAGGATGGCCAGTTGCAGGTGGAGGTGCCCCGCACCGACGGCCAGGGGGTGCGGCTCCTGGACCTGTGCCGGCAGCTTGCCCTGTGTGCCGCTGTGCCGCCGGTGACGGCTGTGCTGGGCCTGGACCAGGACGGGGTGCCGCTTCTGCTCCGGCTCCCCAGCCCCGATGTGGCGCATGTGCTCATCGCCGGGACAACCGGCTCAGGCAAGACGGCGCTGGCCCGGACCATCATCGTCTCGCTGGCGCTGCACAACAGCCAGAGGAGGGTGCAGATGGTGCTGGTGGACCCCAAGGGGCGAGGACTGATGCCGCTCGGCGGCCTGCCGCACCTGTTGGTGCCGGTGCTGACGCGGGTGGAGGAGGTGTTGCCGGTGTTGCAACGCCTGGTGGACGAGATGGAACGGCGGGATGCAGAAGGGCGCTCCGATCCCCGTCTGGTGGTGGTGCTGGATGAACTGGCAGACCTGGTGCAGGTCGGAGGGCGAGAGATGGAAGCGGCATTGATCCGGCTGATGCAACGGGGGCGGGAGGCCGGGATCCATGTGGTCGCCTGCACCCAGAAACCGACAGCCGCCGTCATCGGCAGCCTGGTCAAGAGTAACTTTCCGGTGCGATTGGTAGGCAGTGTGGCCAGCCCAGAGGATGCAAAGGTGGCGACCGGACTGTCCGGCACCGGGGCGGAGCGCCTGCTGGGACAGGGTGACTTTGTGGTGGTGGCCAAAGGACAGGTCATGCGCATGCAGGCGGCCTACATCGGTCCAGACGAGGTGCGCGAGTTGGTAGCACAGTTCAGACAAGGCTCCCGGCCGCTGCTGGCAGCCGACACCGGCCGGGGTCGGGGCCACAAAACGCCGTTCCTGGGACAGGTGGTGACAGGGCTGCGGGCGCGCCTGCAACCGGTCAGGTGAGCGGTGGCCGACATGGGACTGGACCTGTGGTTTCGAGAGGATGTGGCCCGCATCCTGGCCGCGACGCATGAGGCGATGCGCACCGTGGCTGACGCAACGGCATTGCCTGGCGACGACGAATCCGCTGCCTATCGTCAGGGGTTCACCGATGCCCTGCGGGCAGTGGGCATCGCCTTTGGGGTCTGCCTGCCAGCCCTTGCAAAGCCGGGAGCGGGGGGACAGGGCAGGGGCGAGCAGGGGCGTGTGGCCCTTCCTGCCCCCCTGGCCGCTGGAGGGGGCCTGAAAAGATCCCTTTTCACTGCCGGGCATCAGGAGGATCGGGCATGAGTGTAAAACAGATAGGGGGAGTGCTGGGCCTGGTGTTTGCCGTGGCCCTGGCGGTGGTGGTCGGCAAACAGATGAGCACCGAGGCCATGGCCGTGGTCATCGGGGTTGTGTGCGGCGTGGCTGCCGGTATCCCCACCTCGGTGTTGTTGCTGCTGCTGTTCACCCGGCGAGACCGCCAGCGCCTCGAAGGGGCGGAGCGCCAGACACAGCCGGGGAGCTACCCCCCGGTAGTTGTGATCCAGGGTGGAGCCCCGCAACCGCTGCCGATGGTTCCGCCTGGTGGGTACTGGCCTGCCCTTCAGCCAGGGCCGCCCGTCCAACGCCGGTTCCATGTGATTGGCGGGAGCGATCTGCTCCTCTCCGATGCTCCTCTTGCAGGGTCCTCAGGGCAGCATAGCCCCAGAATTTGAGGGATGATTCAGACCTGAGTATGGCTTTCAGCCCATGCCGGACCATCTGTCAGAGCTTGTCTGAAAACCACCAAGACACAAAGGACACCAAGGGCACCATGTGGTTTTTTTATTCGTTTCCTTCGTGTTCTTTGTGGCCTTTGTGTCTTTGTGGTGAGCTTTTCAGACTGGCTCTCAGTCCTGGGGCCGTGTCCGGCCTGCGTTGCCGCTGGCGACGGATAGTCTCTCCTCACAGCATCTGCTCCGCTGTCTCACCTTGCCTGGTGACTCCGCCGATTTGCCGGCACACAATGGTTGTGCTATACTATTATTGCAACCAATTGCAACAACAATCGGGAGAGAAACGTGGCAGGCAGAGAGGTCAAATGGCGAGCCTGAAACCGGGAGGGGCCTTGCTCCGGTGGCAGGAGCAGGTGGTCGCCTGTCGCCAGGCACGGTTGGAAAGCGAAGACGAGGCCTGGCAGTGCGCGGCGGAATGGTACCAGGACTGGGTGCGGCATAACGATTACGTGGACCTGGTCTTACCCCGCCTGCTGGCGGTCCTGGGCCCCACGGCGCGAGTGCTGGAAGTCGGTCCCGGCAGCGGTGCATTCACCCTGCCGCTGGCCCGTGCTGTCCAAGAGGTCGTCGCCGTAGAACCCTCGGCCACGATGCGCGCCGTACTGGAGCGCAACCTGGCCCAGGCCAGCATCGGCAACGTTCGCCTGCTTCTTTTCTAGCAGCCTGTCGGAGTGGAGGCTTTAGCCGGTGAAAACAGGTTCGTTTCTGGCTAAAACCGGCTAAAGCCTTGACTCCAGATCGCCTCGCCGACAGGCTGCCAGAGGGAGGTTGGTTCAATCATGTGCCAGGCTACAGCTTATCTGGATGGCGAGAAGGTGATGGAGAACGTGATCTGGGTAGAGCCCACAAAGGACGGCTTTCTGCTAAAGACCTTCTTCGAAGGGCCCCGCGAGATTCGGGGAACACTCGAGGGCATCGATCTGCTCAAGCATCGTGTCCTGCTCACATCGAAAAAAGAATAAGGAGAGGAGCTATGGACGACATCGAAAAACTGCGAGCTTTGCTGCCGCACTGGGCAGAGCACAACCAGGATCACGCCGGCGAGTTCGAGGCTTGGGCCGCCAGGGCCAGCGCTGCCGGGCATGAGACGGCAGCCCAACAGATCCGCCGGGCTGCCGAGGCAATGCAGCAGGCAAACGAGGCGCTGCAACTGGCCCTGGCAGACCTGGGCGGGCCAGTGCAGCACGATCACCATGTTGTCCTGGTGGGGCCATCGCCCTCTGGAGAGGCGGGAAGCGAGTTTCGGTGACCTGGTCGTCACCGGGTGGTGAGTTCAGGGCGGACACACATCTGGACCGGTTTGACAGATTGCACGCGCCTTGGTATAATTTACCGGCGTAATGACCATGCCTGTTGGTTATAATTCAGGGATAGGCCAGGATAATCACCTGCCTGATTGCTTGAATCAAGAGGGAGGAAGCGAATGGAAACTATGAGCGAAATCCACAGCGTCGCTATGCCCCGCATTGGCGACAAGGCCCCTGCCTTCAAGGCGATGACCACGCAGGGCGAGATCAATTTCCCAGAGCAATATGCCGGGAGCTGGGTCATTCTGTTCAGCCATCCCGCCGATTTCACCCCCGTCTGCACTTCGGAATTCATAACCTTCGCCTCCATGGAAGAGCAGTTTGCGAAAGCCAATTGCCATCTGGTTGGACTTTCGGTGGATGGACTCTACAGCCACATCGCCTGGCTGCGCACAATCAAGGAAAAGATCGAGTACCGCGGCATGAAAAATGTCGAGGTCAGGTTCCCCCTGATCGAAGACATCACCATGGAAGTCGCCAGGAAGTACGGCATGATCCAGCCGGGCGAAAGCTCCACCAAAGCGGTACGAGCCGTGTTTTTCATTGACCCAAAGGGCATCATCCGGGCGATCATCTACTACCCCCTGAGCCTGGGCCGCAATTTTGACGAGCTATACCGCGTGCTCCTGGCCCTGCAGACGGCCGATGCCTTTTCGGTCGCAACGCCAGCCGATTGGCGGCCTGGCGACGACGTTATTGTGCCCCCAGCCGGTTCCTGCGGGGTGGCGCAGGCTCGAATGGAAGGCAAGGAAGATATGACTTGCCAGGACTGGTTCTTCTGCATGAAGAAACTCGACAAGGAAACGGTGCTGGATACAATCCTGAAAAAGTAAATGCCTGACGACGGCTGCTGCCGCCTGTCATGGCTTTGCAACAGGCCTTCAACCACCTGCCGGCCCAGGAGGATTTGAGTGTCAATGGTGACCATGTGGGTCCCTTGCGACCGTAGAACCTGAAGTCGAAACCGGAGCGCCGGTCGGCGCCTGCCGGTTTGCCTGCCGGTTCGTCTGCACCTCCTGGAGGATGGCATAGGGGTCATGTCCTGACCGGATGTGATATCCGCTCCCAGGCCGCCGCCAGTCTGTGCTGGCGGCGGCTTTTGTTGTGAGCACGCCGTGCCCCGAAGCGCCGGGGCTGAGGGTGCGTGGAAATATCCAAGGAGGTTATTATGAGCCCGGAAAAGCTCCCTTCCTTATTGACCGATGAGCAACTTGACCGTGAGTTCATGAAACAGGTCGAACCTGACTGGCACAAGCTGGTGACCTGTCTGCAATGCGGTACGTGCAGTGCCTCCTGCCCGGCCGGGCAGTTGATGGACTATGCGCCGCGCCAGGTGTGGGAAATGATGCGCTTTGGGCTGCGCGAGCAGGTGCTCAACAGCCGCACCTTCTGGCTGTGCACGCAATGCTACGCCTGCCAGGTGCGCTGCCCACGCGGCATCTCCATCGCCGAGACGATGCGCAACCTGCGCGAGTGGGCCGTTGCCAACGGCTACGGCGTGCCGCCGGCGCTCCTGACGATGCGCGACAACGTCAACACTTCCTACAACATCCTCAACGAGGACAACCAGAATCACCTGATCTGGGCGCAGAACCTCGACCCTCAGCCGGCGCAACTGAAAGAGGTGCGCAAGGGGCAGGCCGAGGTGCTGTTCTACACCGGCTGCGTCTCGGCCTTCTACCCGATGGCCTACACCATCCCCCAAGCATTGGTGCAGATCATGGAGCGGATCGGGATAGAGTACACCACCCTCGGCGGCGAGGAGTGGTGCTGTGGCTATCCTCTCTATGGCGCGGGGATGAAGGGCGAGGTGGAAAAGCTGGCCAGGCACAACATCGAGCAGGTACGGGCCATCGCGCCCCGCTATCTGGTCGCTTCTTGTTCCTCCTGCTACCACACCTGGCACCACCTGTACGACGACTATGCCGACGGGCCGTTCGGGTTCGAGGTGCTGCACGCCAGCCAGTTTCTGGCCCGCCTGATCGAGGAAGGGCGGATCAGGCTGGGCGAGCTGCCCTGGGTGGTCACCTACCACGATCCCTGCGACCTGGGCCGCAAGGGCGGCGTGTTCGACGAGCCGCGCGCGATCATCACCAGCATCCCCGGCATGACGCTGCGCGAGATGGTGAACAATCGGGAAAACGCGATGTGCTGCGGCGGCGGCGGCGACATCGCCATGATGGAGGCTGACGTCTCAGAGCAGATCGCTATGCGGCGGCTGGCCCAGGCCGTGGACACCGGCGCCGAGGCGATCATCTCCTCCTGCCAGCAGTGCAAGCGCACGCTGTTGCAGGCGGCGCGCAAGAGCAGGACGCGCATGCGCGTGTTGGATGTCACCGAGCTGGTCTGGCAGGCGATGGAGAAGTAGCGGATTGCGGATTGCAAATCGCAAGGAGGTCATGACGGATGACAAACGAGGAAGCGAGAATCGGCGTCTACATCTGCGAATGTGGCGCGAACATTGCCGCCACGGTGAATGTGCCGGAAGTGGTCGAGTTCGCCAGGACCCTGCCCCACGTCGCCGTAGCGCGCATGCACAAGTACACCTGCTCCGAGCCGGGCCAGAACATGATCAAGGAAGACATCAAAAACCTGGGGATCAACCGGGTGGTTGTGGCGTCATGTTCACCCCGTATGCACGAACCCACCTTTCAGACTGCGGTCGCTTCGGCTGGCCTGAATCCGTATTATTTCGCCATGGCCAATATCCGTGAGCATGTCTCGTGGGTCATCAGAGACCAGGCGCAGGCCACCCAAAAAGCCCGAAGGCTGGTGGCGGCGGCTGTGGCGCGGGTGGCTTTGCAACAGGAGTTATTTGCCCGAACACAAAAAGTGACGCCCGCCGCACTGGTTGTGGGCGGCGGCATCGCCGGCATCCAGGCCGCGCTGACCATCGCCGATGCCGGTTACAAGGTGTACCTGGTAGAGCGCCTGCCCTCTATCGGCGGGCACATGGCCCAACTGGACAAGACCTTTCCCACCCTTGATTGCAGCATCTGCATCCTGGGCCCCAAGATGGTGGATGCCAGCCGGCACCCCAACATTCAACTGCTCTCCTACAGCGAGGTGGAAAGCGTCTCTGGCTACGTGGGCAACTTTGACGTGCGCATCCGCAAGAAGGCGCGTTACGTTGACGAGGAAAAATGCACCGGCTGTGGCACGTGCGAAACGAAATGCCCGTCCAAAGCGCTGGACACGGTGTTTGAGGTGGGGTTAAAACAGCGCAAGGCCATCTATCGTCTCTATGGGCAGGCGATCCCCAATGTGCCGGTCATTGACAGGGAAGCCTGTATCTACTTTCTCAAGGGCAAGTGCCGGGCCTGCGAGAAATTCTGCGGGCCGGGCGCGATCGATTTTGAGCAGCAAGATCAGGTGTTGGATCTGAAAGTGGGCACGATTGTGGTCGCGACCGGCTTTGCCATGTGGGATCCGACCCGGCTCTCGCAATATTCCTATGGCAAGTCGCCCAATATCATCACCGGCCTGCAATTTGAGCGCATGTCGAACGCGAGCGGCCCAACCGCCGGACAGATTCTGACCAGTGAGGGCAAAACGCCGGAGCGCGTGGCCATCATCCACTGTGTGGGCAGCCGCGACCATCACGCGCACGAGTACTGCTCGCGTATCTGCTGCATGTATGCGCTCAAGCACGCCCACCTGGTGCATGACAAGACCGGGGCCGAGGTGTACGAGTTCTACATGGACATGCGCGCCTTCGGCAAGGGCTACGAGGAGTTCTACGAGCGGGTGCAGGGAGAGGGTGTCTACATGGTGCGCGGCAAGGGCGCGGAGGTGACAGTGCTGCCGGATGGCAGGCTGCGGGTGACGGGCGAGAACACCAACCTGGGGCTGCTGGTCTCGGTGGATGTGGATATGGTGGTGCTGGCTTCGGCCATAGAAGCGCAGCCCGACGCGGCGCGCATCGGCGCGCTATTTGGCCTGGGCCGCAGCGCCGACGGCTTCTTTGCCGAAGCACACCCTAAGCTGCGCCCGGTCGAGACGAACACCGACGGCGTCTTCCTGGCCGGCTGTGCGCAGGGTCCGAAGGATGTGCCCGACACGGTGGCTCAAGCCGGCGCGGCTGCTTCGATGGCACTGGCGCTGCTGAACAAAGGCGAAGTGACCATCTCGCCGACCGTGGCCGAGGTGGTGCGGGAGCGCTGCGTGGGGTGCGGCGATTGTCTGCCGGTCTGCCCGTACACGGCGATCACGCGCGTGGAAGGCAAGGCGCAGGTCAACCAGGCGCTGTGCAAGGGCTGCGGCACCTGTGTCGCCACCTGTCCATCTGGCGCGATTGAGGCGCTGCACTTTACCGACGAACAACTGGTCGCGCAAATCGAGGGGGTGTTGGCATGGATGTAGAATTCGAACCGAGGATCGTGGCTTTCATGTGCAACTGGTGCACCTATGCGGGGGCGGACAATGCAGGCGTGGCCCGTCTCCAGTCACCCGCCAATGTCTTACCGATTCGCGTCATGTGCTCCGGACGCGTCTCGCCCGAGATGGTGATGCGCGTTTTCCGTGCGGGGGCCGACGGTGTGCTGGTGATGGGTTGCCACCTGGGCGATTGTCACTATGCCAGCGGCAATCATCGCACCGCCAAACGTGTGCCGCTGCTGAAGAATCTGCTGAGCTACGTGGGCATCAACCCGGAGCGGTTAGAACTGCACTGGGTGTCAGGCTCGGAAGGGCCGCGCTTTGTCGAAGTGACCCGGGCGTTCACTGAAAAGATCCGCCAACTGGGGCCCCTGGCGCAGGAGGTGGCGGAATGATCGAAGAAATACGGACTATCGTGGCAGGGCTGCTCGATGAGTTGGATGCTGTCGTGGCGCTGCGCAGGTCGGGCGAAGGCGTTGCGCCGCACCTTTTCCAAAAAGGCGATGACCTGTCGGAGCTGGAAATCGCTCCCAGGTACCCGCTGATGACGCTCGTTTCCAGGCTGCACAAGCGATTCCCTGCAATTCGCCTGGGCGTCGTGGCGCGCGGCTGCGACGAGCGGGCCTACATCGAGATGGCCAAGCGCAACCAGATTGACCCTGACCGGCTGTCCATCATCGGCTTTGCCTGCACGGCCGAGGAGGCCCAGGAGTGCTACTGCGCCAGGCCGTACCCGCAACAGTTGCTGGTGGGCACGCCGCCGCCTCCCGGCCCGGTCAATCCCATCGTCGCCGAATACGACGCGCTGCCGCTGGCGGAACGGCGGGCGTTCTGGAGGCGCCACTTTGCGCGCTGCATCAAGTGCTACGGCTGCCGCAATATCTGCCCGGAGTGCTTTTGCGAGGCGTGCGCCATGGAGGATGCCGTGTGGGTCGAGCCGGGCCTCCTGGCTCCGCCCTTCCCCACCTTCCACCTGATCCGCGCCATGCACATGGCCAGCCGCTGCGTCGCCTGCCGGGAGTGCGAACATGCCTGCCCGGCGCACATCCCGCTCACTGTGCTTTACGACCTGATGCGCCGCGACATGGAGGCGCTGCTGGGCTACGTGCCCGGCGCCGACATCGCCGCGCCGCCGCCCCTCTCTGTCACGCTCGAAGAGACGCCGCTGCGCGTGGCCAGGGGACATTAGCAGGAGGCAACGATGGATTACAGAAATACATTGACGACGTGCATCTACTGCGGCGCCGGCTGCCAGATGTACATCGAGACGATTGACGGCCAGATCACCGGCGTGTGGCCGGCCAAGACCAACCAGATCAGCCAGGGCAGGCTGTGCATCAAGGGCTGGAATGTCACCGGCTTTGTGGACAGCCCCGACCGGCTGACGACACCGCTGATCCGCAAGGACGGCGAGCTGGTCCCGGCCGGTTGGGACCAGGCGCTGTCGCTCATCGCCGGGAAGCTGCGCGCGGTCAGGCAAGAGAGTGGCCCCGACAGTATCGGCATCCTGGCCTCGGCCAAGTGCACCAACGAGGAAAATTACCTGATGAACAAGTTTGCCCGCGCGGTGATCGGCACGAACAACATTGACCACTGCGCCCGTCTCTGCCATGCTCCCACCGTGGTCGGTCTGGCCGCCGCGTTCGGGAGTGGCGCGATGACCAACTCGATCCCCGAGTTCGAGACGGACACCAACTGTTTTCTCATCATGGGGTCGAACACCTCCGAAGGTCACCCGCTGATCGCCAGCCGCATCATGAAGGCGCAGCAGGAGCGAGGTGCCAGACTCGTCGTGATTGACCCACGGGAGACCCAGCTAGCCCGGATCGCCGATCTGTATTTGCCTTTCCGCCCCGGCACGGACGTGGCGGTCCTCAACGGCTTGATGCACGTGATTATCAGTGAGGGGTTAGAGGACCGGCTGTTCATCGCCGGGCGCACCGAAGGCTATGAGGAGATGAAGGCCGTGGTCGAACAGTACACGCCGGAGCGCGTGGAAGAGATCAGCGGTGTCCCGGCCGACAGGCTGCGCCAGGCGGCGCGCATGTACGCTCAGAACAGGCCATCCGCCTTCATCTACTCGATGGGCATCACGCAGCACACCACCGGCGTGGATAACGTCAAGTCCGTGGCCAACCTGGCCATGCTGACCGGCAACCTGGGCATCGTCGGCGCGGGCGTCAACCCGCTGCGCGGGCAGAACAATGTCCAGGGGGCGTGCGACATGGGCGCTCTGCCCAACGTCTACCCCGGCTACCAGGCGGTGACCTCGGAGGAAGTGCAGAAAAAGTTCCAGGACGTCTGGGGCAGCACATCACATACAGGGGTCGGGTTGACGGTGACGGAGATGGTCAATGCTGTCGGCGAGGGCAGATTGCGCGCCCTGTACGTGATGGCCGAAAACCCCATGGTGTCCGATCCTGACCTCAACCATGCCCGCCGCTGTCTGGAGCGGGCGGAGTTCCTGGTGGTGCAGGACATCTTTCTCTCGGAGACAGCGCAACTGGCCCACGTGGTCCTTCCCGGCGCGGCGTTCGTGGAAAAGGACGGCACCTTCACCGCCACCGACCGGCGGGTGCAGCGGGTGCGCAAGGCGGTCGAGCCGCCGGGCGAGGCCAGGGCCGACTGGGAGATCATCTGCCTGCTGGCGCAGAAGATGGGTGCCACCGGATTCGATTTCGCTTCGCCCAAAGAGATCATGGAGGAGATCGCCAGGCTGACACCCTCCTACGCCGGCATCAGCTATGAGCGGTTGGAGGAGTTGGGCTTCCTGCACTGGCCGTGCCCCGCGCCTGACCATCCCGGCACGCCTGTCTTGCACCAGGGCAGGTTTGCGCGCGGGCTGGGACGTTTCCACGCTGTCGAGTTCCAGGAGCCGGCCGAGCTGCCGGATGCGGACTATCCGTTCACGTTGACGACCGGGCGATCGATCTTTCACTTCCACACCGGCACGATGACCCGCCGCACCGCAAAACTGCACCAGGAGGTGCCGGAGGCCTACATCGAGATGCACCCGGACGACGCGGCGCGCATCGGCCTGAACGGCGGCAGGCGCGTGCGCGTCAGCAGCCGGCGCGGGCAGATCGAGCTGGGCGTGCGCGTCACCAGGCGCATCAAGCCGGGCGTCGTCTTTATCCCCTTCCACTTTGCTGAAGCAGCAGCGAATGCCTTGACGAATGCCGCCATCGATCCCACGGCCAAGATCCCGGAATACAAGGTCTGCGCCGTGCGGGTCGAACCGTGTCATCAGGACGTTTCGTAGATCGATCGGCGCAACGGGGGAGATGGAACCGGGTTCCACCCGGTCTGTACGCTGCAAGTCAACAATGGGGTTATGTCCCAGATCCGGGAACACCTGGCCATTCTGGGCCTGTTCCAGGTGCAGCAAGGGGTCGAGAGATTAATGCATCGGGGCCGGGAGAAGCCGCTCTCCCGGCCCCGATAGCTCTGGGCGACCGCCGAGGTTGCCTCTACTTGCCCCGAACCTTGATGACCTTGGGGCGAACGGCCTCGGCCTTGGGGATGGTCAGGGTGAGCACCCCCTTGTCAAAAACCGCTTCTGCCTGGTCGGCCTGAACCGGCACATTCAGGGTCAACGTCCGGGCAAAGGGACCATAGCGTCGCTCCTGAAGGTGATACTCCACATTATCCAGCGGAGCCCTGGTCTCCCCCTTGATGGTCAGGGTCTGGCCCTCGATGGTGATCTTGACATCATCCGGCTTTAGCCCCGGCACCGAGGCCTGAACGACCAGTTCATTGTCGGTGGAATAGACATCTACAGGCAACAGGTATACCTCTTCATCCTGCCGCCACTCCGCCCCACGGCGGCCCCACATCTCGTCCCAAAGGCGATCCATCATCTGCTGCATGGCATTCAGTTCGGCCATCGGCCCCCAGACTCGCCTCCGTCCCATCATGCACCTCCTTCCACTCTCAGCAGACTTTTCAGGCTGGGAGCTGGAGATCGGCCCAGCTCCCAGCCCCGTGTGCCATCGAATTATCTGGTCGTGATCTTGATGCTCTTCGGTTTGACCTCTTCCGCCTTAGGGAAGGTCAGGGTCAGGATGCCGTTGGTATAGTCGGCCTCTGCCTTGTCGGTCTCCAGGCCACCAGGCAGGGTCACCGAACGGCAATAGGAGCCAAAACGCCGCTCACGCCGCAGATAGTTCTCGCGCTTGACCTCTTCCTCTTCCCTGGTCTCAGCCTTGATGGTCAGGATGTCGCCGGCGACCGACACGTCAATATCCTCGGCTTTGACCCCTGGAATGGCGGTCTTGACCACCACGCTGTCATCGGTCTCGTACATGTCCACGGCCAACGAGCCTTCGGTCCACGGCGCCAGGGACACCAGCGGGCGGAAGACCCCCTCCTCGAACATCCGATCCATCATATCCCGCAGGGTCAGCATATCACGGAACGGTTCCCAACGTACCAGACTTGCCATTTTACACCTCCTCCTTCAGAATTTTCTTTCCGAATTGGTGGCTGTATTGTAGCCACCGAGTGTTAGACAGACGTTGGAGAAACGTTAGAGTAGCATTAGACTTTTTCAGATTCCGTAACTACCTGCCCGCTACCCTCCCGCAGGTTAGAAAGTGGCCGGCACCAGGGCGAGCAGCCCATTGCGGCACACTTCAATCCGGAGATTGCGCCCAGACCTGCGGGAGGGTGGGCAGTTACCAGTCCGGGCCGAGATCTTGGCCGGGGCCTGGTTATGACCTGACGGGGATCGGTGTTATAATGGGGGCCGATGCAACCGCTCCAGAGAGAGGAGGAACCAGGCCATGTTCGATTTTTCCAATCAGGTGGTGATGGTCGCCGGAGCGGCAGGCAATCTGGGCCAGGCGGTGGCCCGGGCCTTTGCCGCCGCCGGGGCCAGGCTGGTGCTGCTGGACCACGCCCCCGACCGGCTTCGACTGCTCTTTCCCGAATGGGCCGACTCGCCGCAGCACCTGCTGTTCGGCGCGGTGGACGCCAACGACGCCGACCGGGTACAGCAGGTGGTCCAGGACACACTGGCGCGTCTGGGCCGCATTGATGTTCTGGCCAACACGGTCGGTGGCTGGCAGGGGGGTGTGCCGGTGCACGAAATGTCGCCGGAGATGTGGGATGCCATGCTCACTCTGAACGCCCGCACGGCCTTTATTCTCAGCCGGGCCGTGGTGCCCCCCATGTTGGAGCAGGGCTCAGGCCGGATCATCCACACGGCAGCGCGCGCGGCCCTGGCCGGCAGCGGCAAAGCGGCAGCTTACAGCGCCGCCAAGGGGGCGGTGGTGCGCCTGGTCGAGAGCCTGGCCGCCGAACTCAGGGACAGGGGGATCACCGTCAACTGTGTGCTCCCCGGCACGATTGATACTCCCCAGAACCGGGCCGCCATGCCCAAGGCCGATCCCGGCCGCTGGGTGCCGCCCGAAGCCATCGCCAGCATCTTTCTTTTCCTGGCTTCTGCAGCCGCCTGGCCGGTGAGCGGCGCGGCGATCCCGGTCTATGGCCGGAGCTAGCAGGGCCACTGCGAGCAGTTGCCCTACATTCCAGAACTGCGGAGGATGAACCATGACCCGACTTGAACAACTGGCTGCGTTGGGCCAATCGGTGTGGCTCGACTTTATCCGCCGTCCCCTGTTCACAACGGGCGAGTTGCAGGCCCTGGTGGACGACGGGTTGCGAGGCATGACCTCGAACCCGACCATCTTTGCCAGGGCCATCGCCGAGAGTGACGACTATGACGAGGCCATCAAACCTCTGGCAGCCCAGGGCAGATCGGTGAACGACATCTACGAGACCCTGGCCCTGGAGGACATCCGCCGCGCTGCCGACATTCTGCGCCCGGTCTACGACCGGACCGCCGGCCTGGATGGCTATGTCAGCCTGGAGGTCAACCCTCACCTGGCCTGCGATCCCGAAGGCACGGTTGCCGAAGCGCGACGGCTGTTTGCGTCGGTGGCCTGCCCCAACCTGATGATCAAAGTGCCGGCCACGCCCCAGGGCCTGCCGGCCATCGAAACGCTCATCGGCGAGGGGATCAATGTCAACGTCACCCTCATCTTTGCCCTGGATCAGTACCAGGCCGTGAGCGGGGCTTACCTGGCCGGCCTGGAGAGGCTGGCTGCCGCTGGCGGTGACCTGTCCAGGGTGGCATCGGTGGCCTCCTTTTTCGTCAGCCGCATAGACACCGCTGTGGACCGTCAGTTGGACCATCTTCAGGCCCTGACACCCAATGGCCCATGTCCCGATCCCCAATCGCTCAAGGGGAAAGCAGCCATCGCCAGCGCCAAAGTTGCCTATGCCCTGTTCCGGGAGGTCCTGACCGGCGAACGCTGGCAACGTCTGGCAGCCCAGGGAGCCCGTGTCCAGCGCCTGTTGTGGGCCAGCACCAGCACCAAAAACCCGGCCTATCCCGATACCCTGTATGTGGATAACCTCATCGGCCCCCACACAGTCAACACCATGCCGCCGGAGACTCTGGTCGCCTTCCGCGAACATGGCATTGTGGCCCTGACTTTGGAGCAGGGAGTGGACCAGGCCCGCGCCCACCTGGCCTGTCTGGCGCAACTGGGGATTGACCTGGCAGCGGTCACCCGCCAGTTACTGGACGACGGCGTGGCCGCCTTTGCCCGGTCGTTCGATTCACTGCTGGCGAGCATCAGGGCAAAAATGAACGGGGCACAAGACATTTGAGGACCGGCAGGGGCAATGCAGGAACTGGAAAGGGATAGAAGAGCAATGGTCAACCAGGAAGTCGCGTGGGGAGGGAGACAAGGAGGCACGGCCCGTTTGGGCCGATACCGGCCGGTAGTAGAGGCCGCGCTGGAAAAGATGGAGCGAGAAAGGATCCTGGCCCGCATCTGGGAACAGGACCACACCGTCTGGAAGCCGGAGCCAGACGAAATTGCCGACCGGCTGGGCTGGCTGCACACCGCCGAAGCGATGCACGAGCAGGTGCCCCGTCTGGAAGCATGGGCCCAGGCGGTGCGCCAGGCCGGCTATACCGGCCTGCTGTTGCTGGGGATGGGCGGCTCCAGCCTGGCCCCCGAACTGTTCGGCAAGGTCTTTGCCAGGCAGGGGTCTGGACTCCCTCTGGCCGTGCTGGACACCACCGATCCGGACGCAGTGCTGGCCCACGCCGCCCGCTTCGACCCGGCGCGCACCCTGTTCATCGTCTCCACCAAGTCGGGCGGCACGGTGGAGACCCTCTCCTTATTCAACTACTTTTACAACCGTACTGCGGCCGTGTTGGGCGCCGACCGGGCAGGCGAACAGTTTGTAGCCATCACCGACCCTGGCAGCAGCCTGGCCGACCTGGCCCGGAGCTACGGCTTCCGTGACCTGTTTCTCAACGACCCCAACATCGGTGGGCGTTATTCAGCCCTGTCCTGCTTTGGGCTGGTTCCGGCGGCGTTGGTGGGAGTGGACCTGGCCTGCCTGCTGGAGCGCGCCAGGGCCATGGCCCGTGCCTGCGGACCAGATGTGCCGGTCCGCGACAACCCGGCTGCCTGGCTGGGAGCCATCCTGGGTGAGCTGGCCCTGGCCGGCTGCGACAAGGTGACGTTGTTCATGCCCTCGGCCATCGCCAGCTTTGGCGACTGGGTCGAACAGCTCCTGGCCGAGAGCACTGGCAAAGAGGGCAAGGGCATCCTGCCTGTGGTGGGCGAGCCGCCAGGACCGGCAGAGAGATATGGCGACGACCGCCTCTTTATCCAGTTCGAGATGGGAGAGGCTGTCCAACCCCCGATGTCCAACACCCACCCCGTGGTCCATCTGCCATTGGAGGATGTGTATGACCTGGGTGGGCAGTTCTTCCTGTGGGAGTTGGCGACCGCCGTGGCCGGGCAGCGGTTGGGGATCAATCCCTTTGACCAGCCAGATGTGGAGGCAGCCAAAGTGCTGGCCCGGAAAGCGGTGCTTGCGTACCGCGAGACCGGAACGCTCCCGCACGACGAGCCGGCCCCGCTCACCGCTGAGGCCCTGAACAGCTTTCTGGCTCAGGCCCGGCCCGGTGATTACGTCGCCTTACACGCCTACCTCCGGCCCACTGCCGAGACCGATGCCGCGTTGCAGAGGCTGCGATTGCGGCTGCGGGATAGGCTGAAACTGGCGACGACGGTGGGATATGGGCCGCGTTTCCTGCACTCCACCGGCCAACTGCACAAGGGGGACCGGGGAAACGGTCTGTTCCTCCAATTCACCTCCGAGCCGGTGCAGGACCTGCCCATCCCCGACAAAGCCGGCTCCCCTGCCTGGTCCATCACCTTCGGCGTGCTCAAGATGGCCCAGGCTGTGGGCGACAGGCAGGCGCTGCTGGCTGCCGGGCGGCGGGTCATCCGCTTCCATCTGGGGAGCGATCCGGTCGGCGGGTTGAGACAACTGGCC